>Ga0256839_1000584_pt1 | contig 46815 bp, 48 predicted proteins | sample 354166metaG_FD_185968 | JGI IMG/M metagenome (GOLD analysis project Ga0256839, IMG submission 185968) | Hydrothermal vent microbial communities from Mid Atlantic Ridge, Atlantic Ocean - 354-166 | ecosystem: Environmental > Aquatic > Marine > Hydrothermal vents | place: Atlantic Ocean: Mid... | reverse complement strand
TGGTGCCTATTGCAGAGGACGGTATTCACGACCCCAGCAGCGAGGCGGTCAACATACTACAGCAGCCCTACGAGGCAATGGATGGGTTTCCCCGTGATTCCCAGGGCATCATAGACTGGGTGAAGGCGCTGGAGTCGGGTATCATCAATCCCCGCAAGTCCGTCGATGGCGAGGGTGACATGTTCGTGGCGGACTTCGATATCATATTCAGGAATACGGCCTCCATGCCCAATGTGCGTTTCCCCCACAGGCAGCATACGGAGTGGCTGACCTGCGCCAATTGCCATCCCTTGATCTTTATTCCCCAGAAAGGCGCCAACCCCGTATCCATGTCGGCCATTATACAGGGAGAGTATTGCGGTGTATGCCATGGCAAGGTGGCCTTTCCCCCCACGATGAATTGCGGCAGATGTCACTCCGTACCCAATCAAGTTGGCTTGATGCGCTGACCCTCACGGTCTTGCTGATGCTGGCAGGTTGCGCCATGGTGCCTGCAGGCGACCAGCCGGCCGAAACCGGAAGGCAGCCGGCCGAGCAGCGCGCCCTGGTGTGGGATGTGATCGATGGCAGTGTCCTGGGAGGCAACTCGCTAACCGGCCTGGAATATATCCGTTTCATGCGTCCCGTGGCCGTGGCGGCGCGCGGCCCGAATATCTATATCGTGGATGATGGCCTGGGGAAGCTTTTCCTCTATGACCGCGATACCCGGAACCTCACCGTCCTGAAGGATCTCAGGCAACTGGTCAGTGGCGAGGTGGCCGATATCTTCGTCAATCAGGACTTGTCCTACTACCTGGCTGACCGGGACGGAGGGCGGGTATTGCATTTTGACCGCCAGGGTAATCTGCTCCGGGTGTTCGAGGATCAGATCAACCTGGGCCGGCCGGTCGCCGTCGTTCAGGATCAGGCAGAGGGATGGACCTACATCGCCGATGGTTTCAACGACGATGTCTTGGTCTACAATCGCGCGGGTTTGCTGGTGGGCGCTATCGGCGTCCGTGGTGACGAGCCGGGCAAGTTGCTGGGTGTGACGGGGTTCTCACTGGGCCCGGAGGGGTATTATGTAACCACGCGCTTCGGTGAGTACCGGGTGCAGGTGTTTGGGGAAGACGGCTCCTTCATCAAGGGTTTTCAGAAGGATACGGTGACTTTCCCATTGGCCATCGCCGTCGATAGCCAGAATCGCGCCTTCGTGGGCGACTATATGAGCAATACCATCAAGGTCTATGTGGACGGTGTCTTCGTCTATTCACTGGGAATATCCGGATCGGCGCCCGGTCAGTTCAAGCGCATCACCGATTTGTGGTTGGACGATGGTTTCTTGTATGTGGCTGACAGTCTCAATGGCCGTATCCAGGTGCTCAGGGTGACGCCGGAGTCCTTGCAGAAGGCCAGGACACCGCAATAATCATGGCGATGCGCGCTTTCCCTGGTGGATTGGGATTGCTCCTGTGCGTTGCTCTGGCAGGGTGTGCCACCAGTTCACCCACGCGCATGCAGTTCGAGGCCAGCGACGCCCCTGAGGCAGAACAGGTTTGGCCCCCTCCACCCGATATACCCCGTTACCGCTTCGTGGGGCAGTTGACGGGCGAGGAAAATTTTCAGGGAGACCGTGACTCCCAGGGCGTGGGGCGGAAGGTCTTTGGCTGGCTGGTAGGGCTGATGTCGGACCAGCAGACGCCAGTCGTTCTACAACGGCCGCAGAGTGGTTATACGGATCCGCAAGGGCGGGTTTATGTCACCGATGTGAGCAGGGCGGCAGTCTACGTCTTCGACCAAGTGGAGGGGGCGCTGTTGGTTTGGGAAATGGCGGAGACGGGTGTGCGTTTCAAGACCCCCCTCGGCATCGTATCCGGGCCCGGCAAGGAGATCCTGGTGGTCGATGCCGATCTGGCGCAGGTCGTGAGATTGAACAACAAGGGAAAGCCTATGGGCGTCTTCGGCAAGGAGGTCCTGAAGCGTCCCGTGGGTATAGCCCGTGATGCGGAGCGGGGGCGGGTCTATGTTTCCGACAGCAAGGCGCATAATATCAAGGTATTTGATGACAATGGGAAATTCCTGCATGAGATAGGGATGCGCGGGGAAGGACTGGGGGAATTCAACGCCCCAACCTACATGACCTTTGCCAATGACAGGCTCTACGTTACCGACACCCTGAACTCCCGTGTACAGATCATCGATCGTGATGGCGATGTGATCCGCTCCCTGGGGCGGCGCGGGCTGTATCTGGGGGATCTGCCCCGCCCCAAAGGGGTGGCTGCGGATTCCGACCGTAATATCTATGTGGTGGAATCCTATTATGATCATCTGTTAATATTCAGCGACAAAGGGGAGTTTCTGTTGCCCATCGGGGGGACGGGGAGTCGTATCGGGGAGTTCTATCTGCCAGCAGGTGTTTGGACGGATGGCCATGATCGTGTGTATGTCGCGGATTCCTTCAACGGGCGCATCATGGTGTTTCAATACTTGAAAGAGGTTCAGGAAGCGGGATGATGGATCACACGAGGGGCGCAAGAAGCGTGATCCTTGCACTGATGCTGTTTTTAGGTATGGCGGGGCCAACCCAAGCCGCATTGATTTCCGACATCGCCAACACCAAGCACAATTTTTCCGCCACTGTCGAGCCCCAGGGGGTGGACCGACAGGCGCGCGCCACCTCCGAATCCCAGATCTGCGCCTTCTGCCACACGCCTCATGGCGCCACGCCGGAGCAGCGGGCGCCGCTGTGGAACCGGCAGCTTTCATCGGCCAGTTATCTGCCTTTCACCTCTACCTCCATCGACGCAACCGACCTGGGACAGCCGGGTGGTAAATCCAAGCTTTGCCTTTCCTGTCATGATGGTACTATTGCCTTGGGCGCCGTCAACGTACTCAACCGCAAAGACTACCGCGGCAGTGACCAGACCCAGGTGGACAACCGTGTGGATTTTACCGGGCCGGGTATCGGCGCGGACCAGACTATACCCGAGGCCTTGGGCGAGCAGACCGGCTTCACCCGCCGTCTTGGCGTCGATCTGACTAACGATCATCCCATCTCTTTTACATTCGACAGTGCCCAGGCGATGCGTGATGGTGAGTTGTTTGACCCGGCAACGGTATCCCATATCAATGAGCGCACGGCAGGAAGCCCGCCGGCGAGTCCTCAGGGTGACTATTTGCCCCTGGAGGATGGCAAGGTGGAATGCATCACCTGTCATGACCCCCATATCCGCTCGGACGTAGTGGGGGAAAATGCTAAATTTCTTCGCGTCAACCGTTTCCAGACTAAACCGCCGGTGGATGGGGCTTTCAACAAGGATGGCGATCTCATCTGCCTGGCCTGCCACGACAAGGATGGCTGGGTAGGGTCCGCGCATGCGCATACGGGGGTTGCCGATGAGCGCTATAACGACGCTGCCGCCGACCTGCGTGAGTTTCCCCGCGATATCCGTGTATGGCAGGCCGCCTGCCTGAATTGCCACGACCCCCATACGGTGCAGGGTGCGCGCCGCATCTTGCGCGAGGGCACCGACGGGCCGGTTTCAACGACCCCGGATGGGGCCCGCTACAAGCAGGGTGGTAATCCGGCTGTGGAGGAAGTGTGTTATGCCTGCCACTCCGCCGATGGCAATACCCTGCAGGGACAGGTCAATCCCAACTCCAGCCCGTCCTTCGAAGTGCCGGATATCAAGACCGACTTCACCACCATGGCGCGCCACATGCCCATCGCCAGCGCCGATCAGCCGGCAGGGGTGGAGGTCCATAGCATCGGTACCGGCAGCGCCGCCCTGCAGGGCGACCGCCGTGGTCAGGACTTTATCGAATCGCCGGAGAATCTCGGGAAGGGTAATCTCAACAACCGCCACGTGGAGTGTACCGACTGCCACAATCCGCATCGGGTGACGAAGAACAGGCTGTTCAACGCCGACAACACGGTTCCTGATCCTGCCGGTACGCATGTGCATGAAGATGGTGTGCCCCATACCAACCTGGCTTCAGGCGTGCTGCGCGGCATCTGGGGTGTGGAGCCGGTCTACGGTTCTCCCGCCTTTGGCAGTGAGCCGGTGACTTTCGAGGTCAAACGGGGCGATCCTGGAACCGGGGGGAGTACGGCCGTGGAATCGCCATACCTGACCCGTGAATACCAGTTGTGTTTCAAGTGCCATTCCAACTATACCTATGACCAGGCACCCATGCTGGGGTCGTTCACCGGGGGCACCCCGCCCGGCACCAATGCCCTGTTCCAGTATACCAACCAGGCCATGGAGTACCAGGCCCCCATCGATCACATGGGGGAGGGCACCGCAACAGGTTCCGGCGCCGGGCCGGGTTATGAAACCAATAATCACCGTTCCTGGCATCCCATCATCCGCGCCACAGGGCGCACACCTTCCGTGCGACAGGCCGACGCCGAAGACTGGCGCTCACCCTTCAATGCAGCGGTCGGCACGCAGACCATGTATTGCACCGACTGTCATGGATCCCGCACGGCAGGTGATACGGTGGTGCCCGTCAATGGCGAAAACGGTTTTCCCTGGGGTCCTCACGGCTCGGACGAAAACTTTATCCTCAAGGGCGCCTGGGACGACCAGACGGGCGAAAACACGACCGATTTTGTAAATGAGGCCAATCCTTCCAATCACCTGTGTTTCCGCTGTCACGACCCTAACCAGTATGCACGCGACATACCGCCGGCCAACTGGAATGGCGCGCCGCCGCCGGCGGTCCGCCTGAGTGGTTTCAAGATGGCGACGGGCACGTCACCCGGCTGCCTGCCCTTCAAGCTCACCAATCTGCATGTGGGACATGCCAGCTTCGTCACCAATTTCCGCTGCACCTATTGCCACATCGCCATTCCTCACGGATGGAAGAACAAGGTCTTCCTGGCCAATCTCAACGATGTCGGTCTGGAAGCGCCCCTCCTTGCGGGCGAGCCGGGCGCGGGCGGCAGCGCCAGTCAGCGTCAGGTCAGACTCAATACCACGGCGCGTTACTACAATGGTCCCTATTACAACGGCGCCGCCCTCAAGGTACGCAGCTTCGCGCGCAGCGGTGAATGGACGCCGGCCAATTGTGGCTCCGCAGGTCCTCCCGGCAATGGTCAGAGTGGAGTGAACTGGATGTTGGGCAGCAATGAGGCCTGCAACAACATCCCATGATCGCTGTGTTGAAACGCCTGGCCTCCATTCGTCTGACCCTGCTGTGGATGGCCTTGCTCGCCATAGGCGCTGCGCTCAATTACGATAATCCCGTTGACACCCCCGTATGGGTGTTGGTGGCGCCCCTGGCCTTGCTGGGCATCAATCTGTTGGCCGCTATCATCACCAATGCACGCATCAACCGGCGTGGTGGCTTGCTGATCTTTCATGTGGCGCTGCTGATGATTGTCATTCTGGCCGCCATAGGGAGGCTCACACACATGGAGGCCCATATCGAGATGGTGGATGGCATGGGTTTCACACCTGAGCGCCTCATCAATGTGCGCCAGGGACCATTGCATAGTGGCAAGCTGGATCAGGTTCACTTCATTCAGGGGCCCTATACTATCGAATATCGTCCAGGAATGATGCGCGGCCTGACTCACAGCCAAGTGTTGGTCCCCGATGGCGCGGGGGGCTGGGAGCGCAAGGTGGTGGGGGATGACCGGCCTCTGATTCTCGAAGGGTATCGTTTTTACACTACTTTCAACAAGGGTTTTGCAGCGGTGCTGACCTGGATGCCTGACGGAGGGGAGGCGCAGACCGGAACTATCCATATGCCCTCTTATCCCTTGTTCGAATTCCGTCAGGCCAACCGCTGGACGCCCGTCGAGGGGGGCGAGCAAATCAAGTTCTGGCTGCAACTGGAGACGGGGATCGACCCGGAAGGATACTGGGTTCTGGATGCACGCAAGTCGCAGGCCTCGCTGGTGCTGAGAACGGGTGGACAACGGGTTGAGTTGCAGCCGGGAGAAACCGTGCGCCTTGAGCGGGGTGTTCTGCGTTATGACGGCTTGAGCAGTTGGATGGGCTACAAGTTGTACTATGACCCTACGCTGCAGTGGTTGTTTCTGACGGCGATGTTGAGTGTGCTGGGCCTGGCGATCCATTTCTGGAAAAAATTCGCCAACCACCCCTGGCCACAACCTACCTCAAACAGGAAGGATGCAGGGCATGCTTCCTCTGATACGAGGACAGCAGTAATCGATAAAGGCAGGATGGTCTGATGGAAGATAAGATGGTTGCAGAATTACCTTGGTTATATACGGCGATGGCTGCCTACGCGTTGGCGACATTCGCTGCCATGATGGGAGTGGTCAGGGCGCGTGGTGGCTCAGCGGGCGCCGCTGTGAACCGAAACTACGAGTCCCTGGTATTGGGGCTGATCAGTGCGGGTGTGTTGCTGCTGGTGATAGCATTGGCCGAGCGCTGGATACGTATTGGTCATGGGCCTTTCGTCAACCTGTTCGAATTGCTGATGAGCCAGTTGTTCAGCCTGGGGCTGGTCTATGCCGTAATCTACTGGCGTCTGCCGGTTATCCGGCCTACCGCTGTTGTTGTGATGCCCATGATGTGGGTGATGGGCATCTGGGTCCTCACACTTGAGCCTGTGGCCAGCGTGTATCCACCGACCTATCACAACAAGTGGTTATGGGCCCATGTGGGTTTCGGCAAATTCTTTCTCGCCTTTTTACTGGTGGGCAGCGGGATTGCGGGTATTATTTTGCTGCGCGGTATGTCCCGCCTCAGGCCGTTGTTTCGCTACATGCCGCCCGATTCGGTGTTGGACCAGGTGGCATGGCGTTTTATGTTGCTGGCCCTCATCTTCGACAGTCTGATGCTCATCGCAGGCGCCGTGTGGGCCCAGGATGCCTGGGGCCGTTACTGGGCCTGGGATGCGCTGGAAACATCGTCTTTTCTCAACTGGCTGATGTTGGGAGCCGCCATTCACGCCCGTTTGACCTACCGTATCCCTCTGCGTGTCGGGGCCGTTGCCATGATAGCGATTTTTGTTTTTGCCTTTTTCACCTATTTTGGTACCCCTTTCTACAGCGAGGCCGCCCACAAGGGCGTTATCTAGGCAATGTTTTCATCATGAGCAGCGCCATCCAGGTCCATAAAGCGACGGTCACCTCCCTGTCTGTCACTATGGTGGGCGTGATGGCTGTGGCCATCGTCATGTTGTTTCGCAATTCGGAAGTGGATTATTCACCTCGTGACATTCACATTCAGGTAGCGGCGCCGGTGATTGTCGATATTGCATCTTCGCTTCATGAGAAAGAGAAGGATGAGCCTGTCCAGGATGAACGACTTGCAGAAATCAACCTGCGTTTTCAACAGGCTGTAGTGATGCTTCATGCCGAAGAATATGAGCATGCAGCTACAGCCCTGCACCGGGTGCTGACCTTGTCCCCTCGACTGACGGATGCCCATATCAACATGGGTTATGCCTTGCTGGGCATGGAGCGCTACAAGGAAGCGGAGGCTTTTTTCAGGTCTGCCACCGATCTCGATCCCTATAAGGCCAATGCCTACTGGGGATTGGCCATTGCCCTGGAAAACCAGAACGATCTGCAGGCCGCCCTGGGCGCCATGCGCACCTTCATCCATCTCACCCCCAAGGACAGTCCTTTCGTGCGCAAGGCCCGTTCCGCCCTGTGGGAATGGGATACGCAGCTTGCCCGCGGTCCTCTGCCGGAAGCCGAGGCCCGGTGGATCAAGGAGGAAGGGGAGAAATGGGAACAACGCAACAGTCCTGATCGGGATATGCCGGATGAAGAGAATTTGTCCATCAGTGTGCAGCCGATAAACAGATAAAAGATACAAGGGCAAAGATACAAGTGATCATTATGGGGCGGTTATTACTGGCGGTTTTTTCCTTGTCTTTGATATTCGGTATGTCGCCGGTGATGGCGGATGCGCCGGCAGATTTTCAGGCGGGTAATCACTACCAGGTCATCGAGCCACCTCAACCGACGCGGTCGGGGGACAAGGTGGAGGTAATGGAATTTTTCTGGTATGACTGCCAGACCTGTTTCATTATCCAGCCCGCACTCCAGCAATGGTTGGGCAGGCATGGCGGCAAAATCGTTTTTAGACGCCTGCCGGCAATCACCGATGAGCGCATGATCTTTTTTGCGCGGGCTTACTATGCAGCCGTTGCGCTGAATATCCAGGATAAGGTACACAACCCTTTGTATGTCGCTATCAATAGCCACAGGCGCAAGCTGGACAGTGAACAAGCGCTGGCCATTTTTTTCAAGGAAAACGGTGTTGACCATCAGGCTTTTACCAATGCCTTCCGCAGTAATTTCGTAGCCGTCAAGGTGCGTCAGGCCAGGGTGATGAGCCAGCGCTATGGCATCCAGGGGGCGCCATCCATAGCGGTTGACGGCCGTTTCCGGCTGGATTCCACCATGGTGCGCAGTGCCGAGGAGTTCATTGAGGTGCTTGACTATCTGGTGAGGAAGCAGAGGCAGAATTGATGCCGGTGTCGCACCATTATGGTGCGCTGTTATATGGCGCACCATTTACTTGTCATGATACCTTTCCTGTTGTAACGTATCCTGCATAAGAATAATCGTTGAGAGCGCACAGGATGTTTCAAGATCTCGTTAAGATTTTACCCAGAGGTGGCAGGTCATGAAGATATTGATTGCTGACGACCATGCGATATTGCGAAGCGGCCTGAGGCAGATACTGGCCGAGCGTGCTGACATCGAGCTGATCGGTGAAGCGGCGAACGGCAGGGAGGTGTTGCAGAAGATGAACGCCGATACCTGGGATCTGGTCCTTCTGGATCTGACCATGCCTGAGATGAGCGGTCTCGAAGTGCTCAAGGAAATCCGTCAACACTGGCCTGATGCAAAGGTGCTGGTATTGAGCATGCACGCGGAAGATCAATATGCCATCCGTGTGCTCAAGGCCGGCGCTGCTGGCTATATGACCAAGGGTTGCGTGGTGGATGATCTTCTCCATGCCATCGACACCGTGTGCAGCGGGGAAAAATACATCACTATGTCTGTTGCCAGAAAACTGGCCAACAGTTTTACCTCGGATTCGGCCCTGCCACCACATGAACGCCTCAGTGACCGCGAGTTCCAGATTTTCTGTATGCTCGTTTCCGGGCAGCGCAATGCGGAGATCGGCCGCGAGCTGAATCTCAGCGAGAAGACGGTCAGTACCCACCGCAATCGTATCCTGGAAAAAATGAACATGAACAACTTTGCCGAACTCGTCTACTACGCCGTGGAAAACGGGTTCGTCAACAGACCCACCCAGGCAAGCACCAGCAGCAGTTTGTGAGAAATAACATCAATCAGCGGTAAGGCTCACAAAGGGCATGGTGGAGAGATACAGCACGGTCAGAATGACCGCGATGTATAGCAGGATACGCAGGGGTTGTTTCTTGAGGGCATGGAGGAAAGTCTTTTCGCCTTCCCTCCTGATATCTTCTTCATAGACTTGCCGCGCATGTAGCGCGCGTTTTTCCTGATAGTTATCAATCAAGGCTCGGCCCCTTTCCAGGTCGTCCGAATGGCGCACCCATATGGCAGGAAGCGAAATCCCCCAGTTGCCGGCCGAGGTTTCGTAATACTCGATATCATTTTCACTCAGCAATTGGCGTATGTCCCGGGCCTCGTCCTCGGGTACCCCTCTCAGCTTGAAGAGCAGTGCGGCCATGGCATACCTCCTCAGGGGCAGGGTTTCTCGGATATACGGCAGTAGAGGTCCTTGATCCGTTCCACGCGCTTTCTGTTGGTGCCGAAATCGGAGCGCCCCACTCTCGATGCGGATCGTATATGAATCACATCTTGTCGTGCATCGTATCTCAATTCCACGTCATCGGTGAAGCGCAGCAGAGGGGTGGTGAAAGTGGCCCACAGATAGCTCTCCCCTTCCTTCAGAATGGCGCCGCCGGCCTGACGCATTGCTTCTTTGACATTAAGCCAGGCACGCTCTGGAGATCCATGGGCAGGAAGGGGGTCGGTGAATGAGGTCGCGCCTGCCTCCTCGCTGCTGATGCAGTTGGGGGTGCCGGGACAGGGCAAGAGGCGTCCTTCCACTATCCCCAGCTGCGGCGCCTTGCGGGAGGCCAGGGACAAACCAGCCAAGGCAAGCATGGGCACGAGCAACAGCCCTGTCAGCAGCCAGTATCCCATATTGCTCCGTACTTTGGGGCCTCGTGTGGCCACGTCATTTGTTGCTATGCGCCGTCACAGGTAGTTTGCTCGTGGCGCAGCGGAACCCAACGTCACCAAAGTTCATATCAGGTGGCAGGTCGAAGCGATAGGCAGCGCGCTGGAAGTAGCGCAGTGAGTAGTGGGCTGTTCCACTGCTCCAGCCAACCCCCCGCACGACCTTGTAGCGTTCACCGAAGTCCTCACTGTCGTAGTCGGAGCCGGGATAGGGCTTGTACCAGTCATAGACCCACTCTGCTACATTGCCCGTCATGTCGTAGATGCCGTAGGGCGAGGCATCCGTCTCGAAGGCCCCCACGGGCGCGGCGCCTTCATAGAGTTCGTTCTCGCCGTTATTGGCCATGCCTGGTTTCCATTCGTTGCCCCAGGCGAACTCCCGGCCATCGGTGCCACGCATGGCTTTTTCCCATTCAGCCTCCGTCGGCAGGTGCTTGCCCTTCCATTCGCAATAGGATTCGGCGTCCTGCCAGTTGACGAAGGTGACCGGCAGGCGGTCATAGTATGCGAGTTTCTCCTGAATGGCCTCGATGAGGGCCTTCTTGTCCATGTTGCGGGTATCCATATCGAGGCGGAAGACATTGGCGGCCACCGTCCGCAGCTTTTCCGTCGTGGCCAGTTGCAGCTTATCGAGACGCAGGCTCAGAAGATAGCCATTGGAGATCCAATGTTCCGGTGGGCGGACATTGACGGTCTTGACGAATTCCAGGTAGTCACGGTTGGTGACTTCATATTTGTCGATGTAGTAATCGGGTAATTCCACTTCATGTTGGGGATGTTCGTCCAGGAACCAGGGTTTTGCATTACCGTAGTGTTCGTCCTTGCCGGGGACCCTGTCACTGCCCATGATGAATTTGCCGGCAGGGATCAACACCATCTCATCGTTGCCCGCCTGTTTCTCGAGACCTGCGGCTACACCCGTTCCGTACAAGGCCAGCAGGATGCCCAGCAGTAACCCGCTTATGGTGGAAAGTTTGTTTTCATTTTTGAATTTCATACCACACTCCCTCGTTTTTTGCTGGTGTTAGATCAACGCCTGCAATTTACTATGCTTGGCGTACCTTCCCGCTCGGCTGCATCATTCCAGCCGGCGCAGAAATGCGCGGGGCGACCATGGGTCGGCATCGGGTTTGCTGCAGGATTCGCATGACGCAGTGCGGATCCTGTTCGCTGTTTCTACCGTTTTCTGCCGCAGATTGCCTTCGTCTCCTGTTTTGCGCGCGCCATAATAATAGCGCTGCAATTCAGCGATAATGCCCCGCAAATTCTCGTCCCGGCCATGACGCTTTTCCCATTTTTGCAGGCCCTGTTCCAGGGTGGTGGATTGCAGCGCCGCCAGCAGCAGGGCGATGAGCGGTGGCGCATTGCTGCCGGGGGAGGTGTCCCGTCCCGTAACTGTCGCTTCGCCATTCTCCGCTGCCCGGCCGCGCCACCACCACAATCCCAGTGTCGACAGCCACAGCAGCGTGAGCAGTGCGCTGATGACTTGCCATGTCCACGCGTCGCCCCCGTCGAGCGGCGCCGCTCTCAAGGGCAGTGTTGCGCCTGCCGGGGAGAGGGTGTCCTGCATTGTCTCCACGATTGCCTCGCCAATGGTCAGTACCTCACCCTTCAGCTCAAGAATTGTAACAAATCCCGAGCGGGTGTCGAAATAGGGGATGCGGATGTCAGGGGTTGAAATTTTGCCGCTGGCGAGAGGAATGATGTAGCCATGATAAACCGCAGAACTTTGAGGTTTATCCGCCCCGCCGGTATCCCCTGCTGTGCGCATGGCTTTTTCCAGGTAGAGCTTGATGCGAGGCGAGATGCCGCTGACAGGCAGGGTATCCGGCAGCTGATTGATATCCACGGGGGCCGAGAGCGTGATTTCCCACGGGATGGGTTCGTTGACGCGGAAGGTTTCGCCATCGAGCCGTTGAGAGAGGGTCGGTTTGCCCATGAGGATTTGTGCCGGCACGCCCTCCGGCAGGGGTTTCACCTCGATCCTGCTGCTTGTGAAGGGCAGGCGTATCTTGTCGCCGTTGCGGGTCTCTATCCAGATGTCGGGGAAATCGACGGTGACATGGCGATCATCCAGCGGGGTGATGCTCCACAGGCTGCGTGTGACAGCGTATGACATGCCATCGATGGTGATCTGCCTTTCCGTCGGGGGCAGTTTCGAAAGCTGCACCTGCAGGGGCGTGGTTTCTATCTTGCCCCCGAGGCGCGCCTCCTTCAATTCGACGCGGTGATAGAGGTCCAGGTAGGCCAGCGTGGGCTCCCTGGACCAGACTTCCTGCCTGGTCACGCCACTGCGGGAAAACACGGCAGGGGTCTTGTCCACCTTGGGGGGGGCGACCTCGAGGGTGATGGGCTTGCTGCGCAGGCCATCCACGGTGAAAGAGGGAATGATCAACCTGCCGCTGCGCTTGGGGAACAGGGCCACACTGACTGCCGATGTGGCGCGGCCCCGGTTACGGAAGACATTGTAGTTGTGGGTGGCCTGGGGTATGCCCAGTTCGAAGTCCCCGCTCAGCAGGGTGAGGTCTACGTTGGGCGCTTCGCCTTCGGCGCGCAGGCGGGTTTCGCTGTTGATGAGGGAGAGTTTGAAAAGGACGAATTCGTCCTGGTACAGGGTCTTTCTGTCTACATCCGCGTTCAGTGTCGCGGCCACGGTCACGGTGCTGAAGAGCATGGCTGACAGGGTGAGGACGGCGCCCCGCATCCGTAACATGTGGCTGTTGCGCCGGAGATTCACCAGGGGTTCTCCACCAGGGTTCTGCCGTAGCGGGCATCCTGTTCCCCGATGCGCAGGCGCACGATCATACCTGCCTGATCGGCGCCGGGCGGCGACAGGAGGCTTTGCAGGGTCATGCGCTCTCCTTCCGCGCCAAGGAGGTTTCCGGTCGAAGTGGACGCAGCCTGGGCTTTTTGTCCCTTGTGTTGCGCATCGGACTGCAGGTGGGCGCCGTCATGACGATATTCCTCTCCCTGGGTGGTCATCCTCTGTCTGCCACGCTGCCCCGGCATGGATGCCTCGTTGGCGGGTGGAGGAATAAATGCCTGCTGTTGCCTGGCCTGGTTGACCAGGTTCAGGTTGCGGGTGGCGCGGGGATAGTTGTCCTGCCATTGCAGGGCCTCCCGGTAGGCGCGTGAAGCCTCCTCCAGGCTTCCCTGGCGCGCCAGGGCATTGCCCAGGTTATAGGCCGCGCGGGCGCGTTCCGTGTCGTTTCCGGCAAGTTGCCGCGCTTCCTCGAAGGCCGTCACGGCCTGTTGCCACTGTTGCAGGCGGTAGGCCGCCGCGCCGCGCCCCAGGGCGGCGCGGAACCCGGGGAGAGGCTCATAGAGGATGGCGGCACGTTCATAATCACCGCCCTGCAGCGCCTCATGGGCTTGCTGTTCCTGCCAAGGCGCGGCCTGCGCCGGGCGTGGCAGGGCGGGGAGAATGAGGATAAGGACCATGACGGTTGCGCCGTTCATGCGCTGCGCGCCCCACCACAGGAAGAGCAGGAGGCCGCCCGCCAGCATCCAGGGGAACAGGGGCAGGTCTCCACGTCTGTTCTTTTCCGGATACGGGGCGTCGCGCGCCAGATCCTGCATGCCTGAAAAGAGCGTTTCCCAGTCGCTGTCGTCGCTGCGCATAGTGGTGTAGACGCCGCCCGAGCGTTGTGCCAGCCCGGCCAGGAGGCTGCCATCCAGGTGAGAAATGACCGTCGCGCCCTCATGGCGCAGAAACTGTCCGCGGGCATCGTAGACGGGCCCTCCCGCAGCGGTGCCCACGCCCAGGGCATAGACAGGTATGCCCTGGCTGGCGAGGCGGGCGCCGGCCTGCAGCACGCTGCCCCTGTCGTGGCTCTCTCCGTCGCTCAGAAGGACGATGGCGCGGCTGTTCTCTCTGCTGTGCGCCAGCAGTTGGCCCGCCATTTCCAGGGCCTGGGTCAGGTTGGAACCGTGCTGGCGGGTGAGGTGGGTGTCCAGGGCGTCTATAAAGTGACGTACCGTGGAATAATCGCTGGTGAGCGGCAGCAGGCGGTAGGCATTGGCGGAATAGGCCAACAGGGCAACGCGGTCGCCCCGCAGGCGCGCCAGAAAATCGTGAAGCTCGAAGCGCGCACGCTGCAGGCGGTCTGGTGTGACGTCCCGCACATTCATGGAGGGGGAGATATCCACGATGATGGCGATGTCGGCGCCGCGTATGGACGCTTGCCCCGGGGCCTCACCCTTGTAATAAGGACCGCTGAGGGCGGTGATGGACAACAGCCATGCGGCAACGAAGGCGCGCGAATAGCGAGTGTTCCCATGACTTCCCTCGCGGATGACCCAGCGCCACAGTCGGGGCGAGATGAAAGCACCAAGACGCTGGCGGTTGTGCCGTCGCAGCAAACGCCACAACAGCCAGGGCATGGGCAGGGCCAGCAGCCACAGGCCCTGTGAGAAATACAGTTGGCCGAGCCAGTCCATCATGACGGCAAAGTCCTGCGCTGACGGGTTTCCGCCCATGCCAATAGTACTAAACCGGCGAGCAGGGGCAGCCAGTACCACTCCCGTTGATAGGCGTGGGCGGGGTCGCGGATGAGGGTGGGTGCCAGTTTGTCGATGTCTTCCAGGATGCGCTGCATGTCTTCCGGGCTGGTGGCGCGATAGAAGTGGCCGTCGGTATCCGCCGCCAGTCGTCGCAATAGCGTTTCGTTGAGGGGCAGGGTGACGATTTCGGGCTTTTCAATGGGACCGCGGGGAAAGGCCACCTTGTCGTCACTGCCGATGCCGATGATGAAGGTGCGCACCCCCGCTCGCCGGGCCAGCCGTGCGGCGGCGGCTGGTGTGATGTCCCCCGCCGTGTTGGCGCCATCCGTCATTAGGACCAGGATGCGCCTTTCCGGCGGCATGATCTGCAGACGCTCCACGGCCAGGGCAATGGCCTCTCCCAGAGCGGTCTTTTCACCCGCCAGGCCGGTGCGGATATCGTCGATGAAAGAGGACAGTAAGGCATGGTCACTGCTCAAGGGGGCAAAGGTCAGGGCATCGTCGGCAAACAGTACGATCCCCATGCGGTCGTGTTCGCGCCGGGCGATGAAGGATTTGAGGTGTTGCTTGAGCAACTCGAGGCGGCTGACGGGCTGCCCCTGCTGATTGAAGTCCTGGGCGCGCATGGAGCCCGAGATGTCGATGGCCAGCATCAGGTCATGGCCCTGGCGGATGGAAGGGTGTTCGAAATCCCACCATTGGGGGCGCGCCAGGGCCAGCACCAGGAGCAGACAGCCTGTCAGCCACGGCCAGGGCGCGCGCCGCCGCGGCCCCTTTTGTATCAGGTCGGCGATCAGGTCGGCCTGAGGATGCACGACGGCGGGAGGCGTGTGGACCGTGCGATGGCGGAGAGCGAGACGCCCGCCTGGGTTGCCCGCCAGTTTCCATAACAGGAAGGGCAGGGGGAGTAACAGCAACCACCAAGGCTGGGCCAGGGTCAGCATGGTGGTTCATCCGGTTGGGTGGACAGCCAGTGCCGGGCGCGTTCGAACACTTCCGGTTCGATAGCCTCTGACGTTTTCCGGTAGCGGGCGCGCTGAAGCAGCATGACCGTCTTCCGCCACGCATCTTCCTCATGGCGTAGCGGCGCCGGGCAGCGTGGCGTCAGTTGGGGCAGGGCCAGTCCCAAGCGCAGGATGGTGGCCAGGCGAAAGGCCGTCTCGCGGTCCGCCAGTTGACCGGCGAGCCATTGCGCCTGCAGCCGGTCGAGTTCAGCGCAGGCATCCAGTGATGGCGCCGTGGTGGTTTTACCCTCTGGCCGGGGGCGCCGCCACCACCAGAACAGCGCCACCGCCAGGGCCAGCAGCAACAGAAGAACAAGCCATAGCCACGTCCATTCCGGTGACTGTGGCATCTCGATATCGGCCAGACGGGCGAGCAGGGCGTCAGTGTCCTGCATGGGCCGCCTCCAACTGGGCCAGGGTGTCACGGTGATTGTCGACCGTGGCGAGGGTGACGCCACAGCGTGCGAGCAGCTTTTTCAGGGCCTGGTTGCGGTTTGCCATGGCTGCGTGAAAGCATTCGCGCAAGTGGCGGTTTCCTGTGTCGACCGTGGGGGTCGCACTGCTGTAGGGTGAATAGAGCCGCAGTGTGCCGGTATCCTCCAGCGTTTCTTCCCCCGGGTCTCTGATGAGAAGGGCGTGAGTGGCGCAGCCTTGGGTCAGAATCTGCAGCAAGGGGGCGTGGCTGTCTTCAAGGTTGTGAAAATCGCTGATGAGGCACAAGTCGGCGCCTGCTTCGATCCTTTGCGCCAGTGAGGGCAGCACGGCTGGCAGGGAGCTGGCCTGCGCCTCTGCGCTGGCCGGCGCAGGCGCGGCGGCGGCGTGCAGCAAGGGCAGCACGCCGCCCACAGCCCCGGCCGGAGGAAAATACTGCACACCGTCGCCGATGACCGCGCCGGCCACCCGTTCGCGGGCAGCCAGGGCGCTGAAGGCGAGGATGGCGGCGCAGCGCGCCGCGCAGGTGGCCTTCAATTCCTTGCGGGTGCCGAAGAACATGCCGGGATGGCGGTCGACGACGAGGAACAGATTGCGTCCCCGTTCATCGAGAAAGACCTTGGATACGGCCCTGCCGCTGCGTGCCGTGGCGCGCCAGTCCAGATGGCGGATGTCATCGCCTGCCTGGTAGGGGCGGCTGTCATGGATTTCCATGCCCTGGCCGCGGAAAAAACTCGCGAAGGGTCCGGCATGAGGCGCGCCCGTCTTGTGGCGGTTACGTTGCCATTTTTCCACCACCAGCCATTGGAGTGCTTCCAGTTCCGTCGTGGACAGCAGCGGCGGATTGCTTGCAGTGCTTAAAGTCATGTCACCAGCATCATGGGGCCGGTACGACCTCCACGATGCGCTCGATGATATGTTGCGGGGTGACGCCAGCAGCGCGGGCGGCGAAACTGGGCGCGATGCGGTGGTTGAGGGCATCGAAGGCGAGTTCCACAATATCGTCGGGGGTGACGAAGTCCCTGTTTTGCAGGAAGGCGCGGGCGCGGGCTGCTTGTGCCAGGGCGAGGGAGGCGCGGGGAGAAGCGCCGCGGCTGATCCATTCATCCAGTTCCGCATCCCGCGCCGCCGGGTCGCGCGTGGCGCCCACCAGGGCAATGATGTAACGTTCAAGCATCTCATCCATGTAGATCTCATTGGCGGCGCTGCGCGCCCGAAGGAGGTCCTCTGCCGTCATGGCCGGGGCGGCCGGGGATGGTTCCGTTTCATCCTTCAGGCGCGCCTGTTCGTGATGGAGGATGGCCAGTTCCTCTTCGGGATCAGGGTAGTCGATGTGAACCTTGAGAAAAAAACGATCCAGCTGCGCCTCGGGGAGAGGGTAGGTGCCCTCCTGCTCGAGGGGGTTCTGGGTGGCGATGACCATGAAGACCGGAGACAATGCGCGGGTTTGTCCGCCCACGGTCACCTGGCGTTCCTGCATGGCCTCCAGTAGGGCGGACTGCACCTTGGGCGGGGCGCGGTTGACCTCGTCGGCGAGAATGACGTCATTGAAAACGGGACCCTCGACGAACCTGAACAGACCCTCCTGGGGCAGGAAAATATCGCTGCCCGTGAGATCGCCAGGTATCAGGTCCGGAGTGAACTGGATGCGCTGGAATTGCAGCGCCAGCCCACTGGCCAGGGCATGCACGGCGCGGGTCTTGGCCAGGCCGGGGACGCCCTCCAGCAGCAGGTGTCCGCCGGTGAGGATGCCGATCAGCAGGCGTTCAATCAGATTTTTCTGGCCGATGATCTCCTCAGAGAGATGCCGTTCCAATTCAATGAACTGATTTCTCATTGTATTTTCAGTTGGTCCTGTAAAATTTATGATATGGGCACTAGCGTGAATCCAGCCACCTGCGTTATCATCAGGGTGTTGTTTATTTATATTATCAGGATTTAATGATGTGGGTGGCAGGGCGCGGTATTAAATTGGCTACAAGAATGATTATATAGCCAATCGATCGACACTTCTCGGATCCCCTATGTTTTGATTTGACGGCAGGACGTGATGGCCTGGGCCTGATGTCCCGGGCCGGGTTATATTCCATGGATAACAATTCGACATGTTAAGATACGCGTTCGCTTCTGCCGGGACATTGGATACGGGGGCTTGATGCTGGAAGCCGTTGACCTGGCTGCCGTCCGTGGTGATCGGCGTCTGTTCGCCGGTCTCGGTTTTTCACTGCTGGAAGGTGAACTGCTGCACGTCCATGGTGTCAATGGAAGTGGGAAGACCACATTGCTGCGTATGCTGTGTGGGCTCGTCGTCCCCGAAGAGGGGCGCATCCTGTGGGAGGGGAAGGATATCCGCTCCGAGCGTGAGGCCTATTTGCGGAATCTCGTCTACCTGGGGCACCTGGGTGCTTTAAAGGGCGATTTGACGGGGGTGGAGAACCTGCGCATCACGGAAACCCTGGCGGGGGAAGCCGTCACTGAAGATCAGGCCATGGCGGCCCTGCAGGATGTCGGCTTGCACGGCCATGAAGACCTGCCGGTCAGGGTGCTGTCACAGGGGCAGCGGCGGCGTGTGGCGCTGGCCCGCCTTGCTCTGTCGCAGGCGGGTTTGTGGATACTGGATGAACCGTTCACCGCATTGGACAAGGCCTCGGTTGCGGCCCTGCGGGCAAGGCTGGAAAACCACCTGAAACAGGGTGGCATGGTAATACTGACCACGCATCAGGAGATCGACATCGATACGGCGCTGGTCAAGCAGGTGGCGTTGGGATAGTGTTTGCCGTTCTGCGATGTATGATGAAGCGCGATCTGATCCTGGCGGTGCGCCGGATGTCGGATGTGCTGACGACGCTGTTTTTTTTCATCATCGTGGTCAGCTTGTTTCCGTTGGGCATCGGGCCGGAGGTCGAGATACTGCGCATGATCGCGCCCGGTGTGGTATGGGTGGCGGCGATCCTGGCATCCATGCTGGCGCTGGGACGCCTGTTCGAAGGGGATTACCGCGATGGCACGCTGGAGCAGATGCTGCTGGCGCCACAGCCCCTCTCGGTATTGGTGCTGGGCAAGGTGTTGGCACACTGGGCGGTGAGTGGCCTGCCGCTGGTGCTGATGGCGCCTCTCCTGGGACTGCAGTTCGGGATGACGGCGGAGGGGTTGGGCGTGTTACTGGTGTCCCTGGTGCTGGGAACTCCGGCCATCAGCCTCATCGGCGCGGTTGGCGCGGCCCTGACACTGGGTGTGCGGGGCGGTGGCGTGCTGGTTTCGCTGCTGGTGTTGCCGCTCTATATCCCCGTGCTGATTTTCGGGGCGGGGGCGGTGGAGGCCAGCGTGACGGGGCTGGGCGCGGAGGCCCATTTGTCCCTGTTGGGGGCGATACTGGCGCTGGCCCTGTGTTTTGCGCCATGGGCGACGGCCGCGGCGTTGCGCATATCATTGGATTGATGATTGGAAGTGAGATGAGCAGGAAATGGCTTTTGCAGGAATAAACTGGTTCAAATATTCGTCTCCGGCGACTTTCTACCCGCTGGCGGGAAAGATGATGCCCTGGTTTGCAGGTCTGGCGGCGGTGCTGACCGTCATTGGCCTCTACATGAGTTTTTTCGTCGCGCCGACGGATTACAAGCAGGGTGAGGCCTACCGCATCATGTTCATCCATGTGCCGGCGGCATGGATGTCCATGTTTATCTACGTGGTCATGGCGGTATACGCCGCCATGGGCCTGATCTTCAATACCCGCCTGTCGGCCATGATGGCCAGTTCCCTGGCCCCGACGGGCGCCCTGTTTACCTTCCTGGCCCTGTGGACCGGTGCCCTGTGGGGCAAGCCCATGTGGGGTACGTGGTGGGTATGGGACGCGCGCCTGACGACGGAATTGATCCTCCTGTTCCTCTATATCGGCTTTATGTCCCTGGAGGCGGCCATCGACGATCCACGCCGCGCCACCCGCGCCAGCGGCCTGCTGGCTATCGTCGGTGTGGTGAATGTGCCCATCATCTATTTTTCCGTCGAGTGGTGGAACACCCTGCATCAAGGGGCTTCCATCAGTCTCGACAAGGCGCCGAGCATGGCGACCATCATGCTGGCGAGCATGCTGGTGATGACCCTGGCCTTCTGGATGTACACCATCGCCATGGTGCTGTATCGCGTGCGTTGCGAGATTCTCGAACGCGAGCGCCACAGTGAATGGGTTGTGGCTCTCATGGAAGAGCGCAAATGAGTGAGTTTTTTGCCATGGGTGGCTATGGGCTCTATGTGTGGGGCTCTTATGGGGTTACGGCCCTGGTGATCGTCGCTGAAATCGTCTGGGTGGTGCAGCGGCGCAAGGTTCTGCTGAAACGTCTGGCTCGCATGAGCCGTCTTACGAAGGGTTAGTCGTATGAAACCAAGACACAAACGAATGTTGTTCATCGTGGCCGGTGTGACCGGTATCGGTATTGCGGCAACACTGATTCTGAATGCCTTCAACAGCAACATGGTGTTCTTCTTCAGTCCCAGCCAGGTGGTGGCCAAGGAGGCGCCCCAGGAACGCAGTTTCCGCCTTGGCGGGCTGGTGACGGAAGGCAGCGTGGAACGTGAAGACGATGGCTTGACGGTGCATTTCACGGTCACCGACAACCAGCATACGATCCCTGTCGTATTCACTGGCATTCTCCCCGACCTGTTTCGTGAGGGTGAGGGCGTCGTGGCTCAGGGACGCCTGGGCGACGATGGTGTCTTCCATGCTGAGGAAGTGCTGGCCAAGCATGACGAAACCTATATGCCGCCCGAGGTGGCGGAGGCGCTGGAGAAGGCGGAGAAGGCCAAGCAGAGCAGCAATTCTGACATACAAAATGCGCCGGCTGGCGCCGGAGGGAGTATCTGATGATTCCTGAGATTGGACATTTCGCGCTCATCATGGCCTTGGGCATGGCTGTGATACAGGGGACCATTCCACTGGTAGGCGCCGCCCGTGGCATTCATGGCTGGATGGCCCTGGCCCGTCCCGTGGCTCAGGGGCAGTTCGTGTTCGTCGCCATTGCCTTTGGGTGCCTGACCTATGCCTTCATCGTCAATGATTTTTCTGTACTGTATACTGCCTCCCATTCCAATTCGGCGCTGCCTATCCAGTACCGCATCGCCGGCGTCTGGGGCGGTCACGAAGGCTCACTGTTGTTGTGGGCCCTGATGCTGACAGGATGGACCCTGGCCGTATCCGTCTTCAGCCGCAAGCTGCCAGAAGATATGGTGGCCCGGGTGGTGGGGGTGCTGGGCCTGATTTCCATCGGCTTCCTGTTGTTCATGCTGCTTACTTCCAACCCCTTCGAGCGCCTGCTGCCGGCGGCGCCCGACGGCCGCGACCTGAACCCCCTGTTGCAGGACCCGGGCCTGATCATTCACCCACCCCTGCTCTATATGGGATACGTGGGCTTTTCCGTGGCCTTTGCTTTCGCCATCGCCGCTCTCTTGGGCGGGCGTCTGGACGCCGCCTGGGCGCGCTGGTCCCGGCCCTGGACCACGGTGGCGTGGTTGTTCCTGACTCTGGGTATCGCCTTGGGTAGCTGGTGGGCCTACTATGAACTGGGCTGGGGCGGCTGGTGGTTCTGGGATCCGGTGGAGAACGCCTCTTTCATGCCATGGCTGGTGGGTACCGCTCTCATTCATTCCCTGGCGGTGACGGAAAAGCGCGGCTGTTTCAAAAACTGGACCGTGCTGCTGGCCATCATGACTTTCTCCCTGAGCCTGTTGGGCACTTTCCTGGTGCGCTCCGGGGTGCTGACCTCAGTGCATTCCTTTGCCGCGGATCCTACCCGCGGGGTGTTCATTCTTGGTTTCCTGGTCGTGGTCGTGGGGGGCTCGCTGCTGCTCTATGCCTTGCGCGCGCCCAGCGTGGGGCAGGGCGGGGCTTTCCAACTGGTTTCCCGTGAATCCTTTCTGCTGGCCAATAACGCTCTCCTGGTGGTGGCCGCGGGCAGCGTCCTGCTGGGAACTGTCTACCCCCTGGTGCTGGATACCCTGGGCATGGGCAAGATTTCCGTGGGTGAACCCTATTTCGATGCGGTGTTCATGCCCCTCATGGTGCCGCTGATCTTTCTGATGGGTATCGGACCGGTGGCGCGCTGGAAAAGCGCCAGCATCCCCGATCTCGTAGTGCGCCTGCGCTGGGCTTTTGGCGCGGCCGTGGTGACGGCACTCATTCTGCCCTTTGTCATGGGTAACTGGACGCCTCTCATCAGTCTGGGGTTGCTGATGGCCTTCTGGCTTATCGCCACGATTACCGTCAGCGTCGCACGCCGCTACCGGCGAAATGTGGAACTCGGACGGCCCGGTTTTTCAGGTATGACTCGCAGCTATTTCGGTATGCAGACGGCGCACCTGGGTGTGGCCATTTTCATTATCGGGGTCACCATGGTGAACGGTTATGAGGTAGAGAGGGATGTGCGCATGGATGTGGGTGACACCGCCACTATCGGTAACTATTCCTTCCGTTTCGATGGCGTGGCGGAGACCATGGGCCCGAATTATCGGGCAACCCGGGGGTTTATCCAGGTGAGCAAGGATGGCAAGAATCTCGTTCAGCTGCATCCTGAGAAACGTATCTACAACGTTCAGACCATGCCCATGACAGAGGCGGCCATCGACAGTGGTTTTTTCCGCGACCTCTATGTCTCCCTGGGCGAGCCGGTGAGTGGCGGCGCCTGGAGTGTGCGTATCTATTACAAGCCCTTCGTAGGCTGGATCTGGGGTGGATGCGCTTTCATGGCGCTGGGCGGCCTGCTGGCTGTCACCGACCGCCGCTACCGCATTGCCATCCGTGACAAGCTCAAGGGCGGCAAACGCAGGCGGTCAGGCACTTCACGGACTGATGACGCCAAGCCGTCACTGGCGACGGAGAGCAGTGCATGAAACGTGTCATCCCACTTGCGGCCTTTGCTGTGCTGGTCGTCTTTTTGGGGGTCGGGCTGATGCTTGACCCTTCCAAGGTGCCATCGCCGCTCATCGACAAACCGGCGCCGGCCTTCAGCCTCCCACAGTTGCACAATGCCTCGGCAACCATTTCCAACAGTGACATGCGCGGCAAGGTCTGGCTGTTCAACGTGTGGGCCTCGTGGTGTGTTGCCTGCCGCCAGGAACATCCTCTGTTGGTGGAGTTGGCGCGCAGGAATGTCGTGCCCATCGTGGGATTGAACTACAAGGATGAGCGCGCCGCCGCCATTCGCTGGCTGCAGGATCTCGGCGATCCCTATGTGGCAAGCGGTCATGATATCGAGGGTCGAGTAGGTATGGATTTCGGTGTGTATGGCGTCCCGGAAACCTATGTCATCGACAAGCAGGGCTTCATTCGCTACAAACAGATCGGTCCCATCAGCCCCGATGCCCTGAAAAACGACATATTGCCATTAGTGGAGAAGCTGCAGGGAACATGAACGAAAGAGTAATACAGAATGGGATAGGAGACAGGGGTTGTACCCCGGCACCTGGGATATGGCCGGGCCTGTTGCTGGGGCTGTGCCTGCTGTTGACAGGGGGCATCAGCCCAGCCAGGGAAGCCCAGCCCCTGATCGCGGACCCAGTCATCGAGGCGCGCATGGCGGCCCTGGGGGAGGAATTGCGTTGCCTGGTATGCCAGGGACAGTCCATCGCGGGTTCGGACTCCGATTTTGCCAAGGATGTCAAAAGGGAAATGCGCGCCATGATGGAAGATGGACGTTCCGATGCTGAGGTCGCCGAGTTCCTGGTGCAGCGTTATGGTGATTTCATATTGTTCCGGCCACCAGTAAAGGGCGCAACGATACTGTTATGGGCTGGCCCCTTCATTCTCCTCATCATCGCTGTAACTATTTTGATCGTCAGTCTGAAACGGCGCGGGCAGCGCACTGCGGCCATGACCTTGAGCAGCGAGGAGATGCGCCGCGCCGAAACCCTGCTGGATGAAAAGAAGAGCGGGAAAGACACTTAGCTCTAACCTCCGCCCTCCGATCAAGCCGAATTACACAAGAATGAATACGGGAGACCTTTTGGCATGACTGTTTTTGTAGCTGCCGCGCTGCTATTAGTGATTGCAGCGTTGGTATTTGTGATCCCTCCCTTATTGCAGAAGGGGCGATATAAGGGCATAGAGGATCGCAAGGTTCTCAACATATCTGTCTACCGCGACCAGTTGGTGGAACTGGAGCGTGACAGAGAGGCCGATGTCATCAGCCAGGAGCAATATGAACAAGGGCGCCTGGAACTGGAGAAGCGCTTGCTGGAAGATGTGGCCGAAGAGGATGCGGTCGCGGGCAATGCGGGTCCGGGTGACAGCAAGCCTTCACGGCTGCCGGCCATCGTCGTGGGAGTATTTCTGCCGGTGTTTGCTGTGGGCGTCTATTTGAGCCTGGGGTCGCCTGGCGCCCTGAATCCCGAGACGGCTCGGGCTCCGAGCATCACACCGGATATGTCCGACGAGCAGATCGCAGACCAGATCAATCAGATGGTGGCGCAGCTGGCCAGTCGCCTGGAGGACGACCCCACTGATGCCGAAGGTTGGGCCATGCTGGGCCGTTCCCTCATCGCCCTGGAGCGTTTCGACGAAGCCCTCTCCGCGCTGGAAAATGCCACTCGCCTCAATGATGGCGATGCCCAGCTGTTCGCGGACTATGCCGATGCCCTGGCCATGGCGGGCGCCCAGTCTCTCGAGGGGCGCCCCATGGAGCTGATTCGCCAGGCCTTGAATATTGATCCCAATAATCAGAAGGCCTTGTGGCTCGCCGGCACGGCCGCCTATGAGCGGGCGGATTTCAAGGAGGCGCTGCGTTACTGGGAGCATCTTTACCAGTTGGTGCCACAGGGTTCCCAGGCAGCCAGGACTATGGAAAGCAATATGGCTGAAGCAAGAGCCTTGTTGGCGGGCCGTAACACCGGCGCGCCAACTGAAACAGCGCCTGCCCCCGATCCTGCGGTGGCTCAAGCGCCGAGCAGCGATGGTGAGGGTATAGAAAAGCTGGATGGTATCGTTACACTGGATAGTGCTCTGCGGGATCAGGTGGACGCTGCGGACACGGTTTTTATTTTTGCCCGCGCCCCGCAAGGTCCGCGTATGCCCTTGGCCATCATTCGCGCCCAGGTCAAGGATCTCCCCCTGCAGTACACGCTGGATGACAGCACGGCCATCAACCCCGCCATGAAATTGTCCATGTTTTCCCAAGTGGAAGTGGTGGCGCGTATTTCCCGCTCAGGTGATGCGACGCCCAAAAGCGGGGACCTGCAGGGTAGCAGCGGCGTCGTCAGTGCGGGTGGCGCGGCGGATATCGTGGTCAATGAGATTATCCCATAGATATCCGTAGCGGCAGGGAGCGCGTACCTGAAGTTCCTGACAGATTGAAATCAAGGGGCAGGCCATTGTGTGCCGGCCCGCTGACTGCGTTGGCGAAACTTGCTGTAGAATGACGACAGCGGCCTTGCGCCGCCTTGCAGCGAAGCGGCACGCCATGGCTGAATACGATATATATTATTGCCGGGTTAATAATATGCGCGCCTGCCGTTCCTTCATCCTTCCCATTACGCTTATAATGTTGGTGTGGGTGCTGACTGCTTGCGGGCAGATGGCGCCGCCGGACAAATTGGTGGAAGGGCGTCCCTTTCCTGCCGTGGTTTTGACAGGTTTCGATGGTGAACGCCAGGCTCTGGACGATTACCGTGGCAGATTTGTCATACTGAATATCTGGGCCACGTGGTGCCCACCCTGCCGGGCGGAACTGCCCAGCCTGGACCGGCTGAACAATGCGCTGGATCCGGAGAAGTTCGTGGTAATCGGCTTGTCGGTGGACAGCGACCGGGACATCGCCTGGGAGTTTTACCGTGACAGGGGGGTACAATTCACCTCCTTTATCGATCCGGACGGAAAGATCAGTAAGGATATTCTGGGGATTCGTGTCTACCCGGACACCTTTCTGATTTCACCGCAGGGCAAGCTGATCCGCAGAATCGTTGGCGAGCGGGTCTGGGATGATCCCGCCATGATCGACGCCCTGAACAAGGCCTATGCCGGCGATACGGCGCTGCTGGAAAAAATATAGTAAAGAGGGTTGCCGAGATGATTTGGAGAAAAACAGGGTTCGTAGTGGTGGTGTGCCTGTTGTTGGGATGGGGCGGCTTCGCCGGCGCGGCGGATGCCGTCAATGGCGGTAAGCTCTATGCCAGGTTTTGCCAGAACTGCCACGGCAGCGATGGCGCCGGGCAGATTCCCGGCGCGCCCGATTTTTCCCGCGGTGAGCGCATGCTGCGCGCGGATACGGTGATCGTTGACAGTATCAAGAACGGCATGGGTATGATGCCCGCCTATCGCGGCCAACTGACCACCAGGGAGCTTTTCGATCTCACCGCATACCTGAGAACTTTACGCAGATGAACATGGCCCGCGCCGCCCTGGTCTGTGCCTGCGCGACGTTGCTGCTGGCAGGCGGTTGTTCGGAACCGCCGGATCAGGGAACGGTCTCGTCTCCTCCGGCCATGGAGCCAGAAGTTCAGCGGCAAGCATCCGAAACAGCTCAAAAGCCGGCGCCCAAGGTGCTGGAAACCTTCAATGTGGGCGACAATGTCTATGTCCGTTCCCTGGCCATCGACGCCGGGCGAAATTCTTTATGGGTGGGGACATCCCTGGGGGTGCATGAGGTGGATCTGGCAAGCCGTGACGTAAAGTCCACTTTTACCCGCAAGGACGGGCTTGCCAATGAATATGTTTTTGCCATTCTCGTGGACGGACAGGGCAACAAGTGGTTCGGCACCAATGGTGGCGGTATCACCCGTTACAAGGATGGTCAGTGGAAGACTTATTTCCCCATGCACGGCCTGGCGGATTACTGGGTCTATTCCTTTGCCGAGCAGCCCGATGGCGGCTTGTGGATCGGCACCTGGGCGGGCGCCAATTTTTTAGACCCCCGCAAGGAGGCGTTTACCACTTATTTCGACGAACTCGTCAATGAGTGGGTCTATGGCGTGGATATCGATTCCCATGGACGGGTATGGCTGGGTACCGAGGGCGGAGTATCCATGTTTGACGGGACGGCATGGAGGGCCTGGACCCATGAAGATGGTCTCGGGGCGCCCAACCGCGAGCAATTGCCTATTAGCACCAATACCGGACTGGGTACCCGCGCGCGTCACGACCTGAGCGTCGTATCGGAAGGCAGGCCGACTTACAACCCCGGCTATGTCTTCAGCGTCCACGTGGCCCGGGACGATACGGTGTGGGCCGGTACCTGGGGCGGGGGAGTCAGCCGCTTCGCCAATGGACGATGGACCAATTTCACGCGGGAGGATGGCCTGGCGGGCAATATCGTGTTCAGCGTGACGCAGGATGAGGCGGGCGTGATGTGGTTTGGCACCAACCAGGGCCTGTCCAGCTATGATGGTCTGCACTGGCAAAGCTACGGGCGGGCCAATGGCATGATGGACGAGAATATCTACGCCATCGCAGCAGCCCCTGACGGGGATATCTGGGCCGGTTCCAAGGGCGAGGTGGTGAGAATAGGGATTGAGTGAGAAGGCGGGGTTTGAGCCATGCCATTGTGGTGGGCGGCCCTGTGTACAGACAGCAGCAGGTAGAGTGTCATGAAACTGGATCATAAAGGCTGGGCGTTACTGATTTTGGTGGTGGGTGGACTGGTTCTCGGCAGTTACATGCTGGGCCGCCAGCAGGGAGGGGAGGAACCCGGCGTGGCGCAGGCGCCCGCGCCGGTCTTGGAGAACAGCGCAGGTGTCTTGCCACCCGGCGCGCAGATGCCCTTGAATCATCCACCTCTGGATCAGCCCGCTGCTGCGTTGCCCGCCGTCAACGCCCAGCCCGCCCAGGCGCGTTTCACCCATTTTCGCGTCGGCAACCGTAATGTCAAAGGCATCATTGTCGATGGCAAGGATGCCTGGATTGCAACCTCTGGCGGTGTGATTCGCTACGATACCAGTAACGACAGCCACAAGGTATTCGACAACAAGCTCGAGGGCCTGCTGTCCAATGGTATCTTCCATGTCAGCAAGATCAACGGCAAGATCATCGTCGGCACCTATGGCGGGGGCTTGTCCATCTATGATCCTGCGCTGGACAAGTGGAAGAACTACAATATTCCCGAGGGGCTGGCGGATCAATTCGTCTACGATGTGGCGCAGACTCCCGCCGGCGATATCTGGATCGCTACCTGGTCGGGCGTCAATCTTGTCAAAGGCGGGAACTTCGATGATCCGGCCCAGTGGGAGACCTTCACCATGGAGAGTACGGGCGGCGGCCTGCCTAATCCCTGGGTCTACGGCGTGGAAGTCGGCAAGAATGGAGAAATGTGGTTCGCCACGGAGGAGGGGCTGGCCCGCTACAAGGACGGTGAATGGCGCAATTGGCAGCACAGCGACGGCCTTGGAGCGTCCTATGAACTGGTCAAAGACGCCATTCAGTCCACTAACGACCCGGCCCGTGCATCCATGCATCATGCCCAGCAAAAGGCCGAGCAGGGGATGCAGGACGTCAAGGTGGCCTATAACCCCAACTACATTATCTCCCTGGTGGTGGACAACAATGGTACCGTATGGGCCGGTACCTGGGGGGCGGGACTGGCGCGCTTCGACGGGCAGAACTGGAAGAACTTTACTACTGCGGAGGGCCTGCCTTCCAATCACATTTTCATGCTGCACTTGGATCGTGAAGGAGCCCTGTGGGCCGGCACCAGCAAGGGCCTGGTGAAAGTGGAGGAGAACGGCGCCCGGCTGACGACGCTGACGACGGCTGACGGGTTGTTTGCCAACAATGTCTTTTCCATGGCCCGCGCCGAGGACGGCACCATGTGGGTCGGCAGCTTTGGCGGGGTGGCCAGGATACCGGACGCCAAACCTTAGGGTTTTTCACGCAGACAGCGGAAACTTTGAATCACAATGACTGCACGTCATGAATAGCCTGGGTACACGCCTCGCAGTCATCATATCGGTCGCTTTGTTTTCACTCCTGCTGGCAGCCGGCTGGCTCATCGAGAAGCAGCTCAACCGCGCCTTCATGGAGAAAAACCTCTTTCACATGGAGATGCATGCCCAGTCACTCCTCTCCAGTCTCAAAACCCTCATGTTGAGCGGCCAGGGCGCATTGACGCGCGAGTGGCTGGACCATATGCGCGCGGATGAGGATGTGCTTGAAATCGACGTGTTGCGCCGTGACGGGCGCTCTGCCTTTTCCGATCTTTCGACCATTGATGCCGTCAATGCCTACCTTGGAGAACAGCGCTTCTCGCGCCTCGAAGCGGCGCCCCATGACGGTCGACAGGCATCCTCCCCCGCTTTCCGCGAGGCACTGCAGGGGCGGCTGGCGTTCGACCAGGGTATGGCGGATCAGTTGACGGTCTATGTGCCCATCCGTACGGAGACAGCCTGTCTTTCCTGTCATGGTTACGATAGTGAGCCGCTGCGAGGTGTGTTCAAGGTCAGCCTCGTATCCGCCCAGAGCCGTGATCAGCTGAATGAGATACGCCATGAGTTATGGCTTATCGCCATCGCCCTGGTCGTTCTGCTGGGCGTCATGCTGTGGCTGGCCCTGCACTATGGCGTAATACGGCCGGTCCGCCGCCTGCGGGACGCCATCGTGGCGGTAGGGCATGGTGACCACGAAACCAGGCTCCCCACCATGCGCCATGATGAGCTGGGTGAAGTGAGCCGTGTCTTCAACCGTATGCAGGACCAGTTGCAGGAGACGGAGAGCCGTGTACGCGCCGTCATGGACAATGTCGCCGATGCCATCGTCATCCTCGATGAGAACGGTGAGATCATGACGGCCAATCCTGCCGTGATGACGCTGTTCGGCTATGCAGTGGAGGAATTGGTGGGTGAGAAAATTACCCGGCTCATTGCCGATGGAGACAATGACCTGGTCACGGCCTTTCTGGAGGGCGAGCATCCGGGCCGGTCCGGTGATGAACAGGAAACCGAGGGGCGGCGCAAGGATGGCGCGGTATTTCCCATCGCCCTTGCCTTCAGCGCCATGACGGTTGGCAAAAAGCGCTATCTCATCGGCATCATCCGTGACATCACCATACACAGGGAGCAAATGCAGGCCCTGGAACATCAGGCCCTTCATGACGACCTGACCGGCCTTCCCAATCGCGTGTTGCTGGGGGATCGTATAGAGCATGCCATTCTCTCCGCCCGGCGCAATCGGTCTACCCTTGCCTTGCTGCTCACCGATCTCGATCACTTCAAGGAGATCAACGACACGCTGGGGCATCATTGTGGCGACCTCATCCTCAAACAGGTGGCGCAGCGCATGCAGAGGCTGGTGCGCAGTACCGACACGGTCGCCCGTCTGGGGGGGGATGAATTCGCCATCCTGCTGCCCACTGCCGACAGGGCGCAGGCTCGCACGATCGTTGAAAAAATGATCAAGGCCATCGAGCAGCCTTTCGAGCTGCAGGGCAAGACTTTCATCCTGGGTTCGAGCACCGGCATCGCCCTGTATCCCGAGCATGGCGACGATGGCCACATCCTCCTGCAGCGGGCGGATGTGGCCATGTATCTTGCCAAGCGCGAACACCTGGGTTATGCCGTCTATGAGCCGGATCAGGACCAGCACAGCGTCGAGTTTCTCACTCTGAAGAGCGAACTGCGCAAGGCCATCAAGAACAAGCAGTTGGTACTGAACTATCAACCGGTTATCGATATGAAGAGCGGCCGTGTCAATGGCGTGGAGGCGTTGGCGCGATGGAACCACCCCGAGCGTGGCCTGTTACTGCCCGATGAGTTCATCCCCCTGGCGGAACAGACCGGCCTGATCAGGGACGTGACCATCTGGGTGCTGACGGAGGCCGCGCGTCAGTGCAGTGAATGGCGGTCGCTGGGCCTGGAGTTGCGCATCGCGGTCAACCTCTCCGTCTATAATCTCTATGATGCGCGTTTTCCCGAACACGTGGTGCGCATCATCGACGAGATGGGGCCTTCTCATGCCTCACTGCGCCTGGAGATCACAGAGACCGCCATTATGTCGGGCCCTTCCAATGCGCTGGAGATATTGAACCGTCTCAGTGTCCAGGGGGTGAGGATCTCCATCGACGATTTCGGTACAGGCTATTCCTCGCTGTCTTATCTGAAGCAACTGCCCGTTGACGAACTCAAGATCGACAAGTCCTTCGTGACGGGCATGGCGGTGGACAACAATGATTCCGTGATCGTGCGCTCCACCATCGACCTGGCCCACAATATCGGGCTCAAAGTAGTGGCGGAAGGCGTGGAGGATGAGCAGACTTATCAGCTATTGCATGGCTTGCATTGTGACGCGGCCCAGGGGTTCTATATGAGCCGCCCCCTGTCAGCCGGGGACCTCATGAGGTGGTTGCGGGAATCCCGCTGGGGAGTGAGGAAGGATGTTCATTAGTCCTGATCTATTTTCCGGGCTTCGCTACAAAACCTTCCTCTGCAGCTAAGGAAACCGGGCGGAAGACGTCGACCTTTCTGAAGAACTGGTCCACCACGTAGATACGGCCGTCCTCGTCCACGTCTATTCCCGCGGGTAGCATATACTTGCCGGGCATGCCTGACTGGCCACGATCGCCGATGTGCATGAGCAGTTGGCCCTTCGCATTGAAGATCTGGAAATTGCCGAATGCCGTGTCGATGACGTAGATATTGCCGGCGGGGTCTGTGGCGATACCCTTGGGGCGGGCGAACTGTCCGGGGAGGCGGCCGACGGTGCCGAAGCTGAACAGGAAGTTGCCCTCCGGGTCGAAGACCTGGACACGGAAATTACCACTGTCCACCACATACAGTCTGTCCGCCGGTCCGATGGTTACCTGGATGGGCAGATTGAATTCCCCTTCCTTGCTGCCGCGCTTGCCTATGGTCTTGATCAGGTCGCCTGTGGCAGCGTCATAGACCTGCACCTGATGCGACATGGAGTCCACACCGCCCGTATCGAGGACGTAGGCGCGCTTGCCGTCATTACTGATGGCGATATCCGTGGGCCTGCGCAGCTCTTTTGCATTGCCGATGGCGCGCAGGAATTGTCCATCCCCCGAATAGACCATGATGCGTTTGCCGCTGATATCGCTCACATAGAGATCGCCGTTGACGGCAACGTCCATGCCCAGGGGCTTTGCCAGCAGGCCGGGTTTTTTGGTTCCGATTTCAAGGAAACGCTTGCCCGGGATATCGAAGAGGAAGACACTGCGCTGTACTGAGTCGGAGACATAGACCCGGCCCCTCTGGACAGCCACGTCATAGGGTTTGACCAATCCCATGAGTTTGCGCGAGGCGCCCGTGGCGTATTGCCGGAAGCGCATCCCGCGGGTGTATTCCTCCACGTCGTCGTTGTAGAGCAGGGTGCGTTCGAACACGAAACGCGGTTCGGCGGGTGGGGGTGGATAAACCGGCGGGACGAAAGGTTTTTCTTCCGGAGCCGTGGCGCAGGCGTTAAGCAGCAGGATCATCACGGCCAGAAAGGCGGGTTTTACGATAGTGATGCCAATCCGTGTTTTCGCTTCGCGCCTCACGTTTTACGCCTCACTTGGTAAGTGCTACTGGCGCTGCCGGCAGAATGGTCTGGCACATCGGCACAGAATTACTTGATATGGCAGGTCTCACACAGCCGGTCGGCGCTGACGCGCAGCAGCAGTGTGACATCGGGGTCATGAACATTGTGGCAACTGGCGCACTCCACCTTGTTGTCATAGATCTTCACGCCGTTGTCGAAGCCGTAGGGGCCATCCGGCAGGCGGAAATCCGGATCATTGTGATTGAGGCCGGCATAGGTCATGGAAATAGGGTGGTCGTTGGTCAGGTCGGTGCCGAGGTGTTTGATGGCGATGTTATGGGCAATGCGGCCATTATGGCACTTGGCGCAGTTCATGAGGTCATCGGCACCGTTGATGCGCAGATGCAGCGCCGCGTCCTCGCTGCTGCGCCAGCCGTTGGGCTTGAAGACGGTCATGTCCACCGCCATGGTGCCGTCGTGGCAGGACAGGCACAACAGGCTGATGGGGCTGGGCGTGCGCACCTTGTTGTCGAGGGTGCGGCTGTCATAGAGGTCGTAGGTGTTGGTGGCGCCCTTGAAGCGGTTCCACCCGGGTATGCCGCCCAGCTCGGTGGAATCCACGTCACCCTTTTCGGGAGGAATGTGGCAATAGACGCAGGACTCACCCAGATCGGAGAAAGCAACGGTGGGCATGGCCACGACCCCGGCGCGCTGGTTGAGGCCGGTGAAGTCGTGTTTGGTGCCAAGGATGGTGCCGCTGAACGCCCCGCTTGCCCATAATCCACACAGGCCAAGGATCGCCACCAAGCCAATGGATATGATTATGCGCCGTCTCATTTGTCACATCGCCCGTTCATGAGCATAATATCTTATCACTTCTTCCTTAATTAGCAATAACGATTGCACGTGGTGCTGGCACAAGCCTTTGTTTTACGACACAATAGTGTTTTGCCTTGCGATGATTCCCAAAGCCCGGCGGGCGCCGGGAAGGTCGGCGGCCCACTGACGATGAAAAACCGATATGCATATATTCACAATACGCGCGGGCTTTAGGGCCGTCCTGGTCATACTGTTCTTCCTGTTGCCCGGGGGCGCCTGGGCGGATGAGGCCGTGCTCCGCGGTCAAGGGGACAGCGCGGCGCTGGATGAGGCCGCAGATCTCTATCGCAGGCATTGCGCGGCCTGTCATGGCGACCTGGGTGACGGCAGGAGCCGCGCCCAGTTCGGGCTCAATCCGCCGCCGCGTGATTTTACCGCGCCTGACGCCTGGTACGAACTCAGTCACGAGCGTATGTTGACCTCCATCAAGTACGGCCGCCCGGGTACGGCCATGGTGGCATGGGAGAAGAAACTGTCCGATACCGAGATCGAGGCCCTCGCGGTTTATGTCCGCGAGACCTTCATGCGCGATCCCGGTGATGACAGCCTCCATCGCGGCAAGCGGCTCTACAAGAAAAACTGCAGTGCCTGCCATGGCGATCGTGGCAATGGCGCCAGTTGGGCGAAGAACAGCCTCAATCCTTCACCACGGGATTTCACGTCCCCTGAGTCGCGCGCCGAGTTGACGCGGGACCGCATGGTGACTTCCGTATCTCACGGCAGGCCCGGTACGGCCATGATGCCTTTCAACACCCGTCTCAGTGAAACGGATATCGCTGCAGTGGTGGATTACATCCGTACGGAATTCATGAGTGATGACAGGCCGGCTCAAGATGCGGATACGGCCCACGCCTTGCCGCCCGCCGTGCCGCCGGCGTCCCCGCCACAGCCCGCTGATATGAGCCTCGTCTTTCCCCATGGCCTGGTTGGTGACCCTGACAAAGGGAAGACTTTCTATATGGCGAACTGTTTCACCTGTCATGGCAAAGAGGGAGACGGGCGCGGGCCCCGCGCCTCTTTCATCTATCCGCGGCCACGTAATTTCGTGGGGGAGCAGGCACGCCTGACCCTGAATCGTCCGGCGCTGTATCGCGCCATTTCACAGGGGCGCAACGGCACGGTCATGCCGGCCTGGTCGCGGGTGCTCGATGGGCAGCAGATCGCCGATGTTGCCGAATTCGTCTTTCAGGCATTCGTCCAGGCCGATGCGCCTGTAAATGCGGTGCCGGTGGATGAGCAGAAAAAAAAAGCACCCTGACGGGCGTCCACGCCCCGGCGGACAGGCTGCGGCGTGGGCGCGACATCTACAATTATCGCTGTTATTTCTGTCACGGATATAGTGGCGATGCCAGGACTTTGGCCAGCACCTATCTTTCGCCACCACCACGCAATTTTATTGCTCTCGATCCAGAGCAGGTATCCAGGGGACAGTTTGTCGATGCGGTGACGCACGGCAAGGCGGGCACCGCCATGATGCGCTTTGATGGTCTGTTGAATGAGGAGGATATCCAGGCCGTGGTGGACTATGTACTTACCACTTTTGTGAAAAACAAGGGAGAGAATACGCGTTACCATATCCCGGAAAATGGCTGGGAGAATCATCAGCGCTATGCCATCGCTTTCCCCTTTGCCCTTGGCGAGGTCGATCTCGACACGCCGTGGGAGGAGTTGAGCCCCGACCTGCGGCAAGGCAAGCGGCTGTTCATGAACTCGTGCATCACCTGCCATGACCGTGCGGCGGTGGGTCAGGAAGGTGCGCCGTGGGAGCCTCGCGCCGTATCCATCCCGCGGGGTGGTTATTCTCATCGTCAGGGTGATGGTGAGGGAGATGCGGTGAGTGGCGCCACGCCCTATGCGCGCCATGATGTGCCGCCACGTCTGACGGGCATGACGGCGCAGGAGCGGCGTGGCGAGCGTCTTTTTCAGGACAACTGCGCCTTCTGTCACGCGGCCGATGGCACAGGAAAAAACTGGATCGGCAGTTTTCTCGAGCCCCATCCCCGTAACCTGACGGAGCCGGATTTCGCGGCCACCATGGACAGGGTGAAATTGCTGGATGTGATTCGGGAGGGTCTGCCTGGCACTACCATGCCGGCTTGGGGGGCAGTGCTGGATGAAGAGGAGATGGCGGCGGTCGCGTCTTATGTGGAGAAGGCCTTTTTTTCCAGATAGGGCGCACAGAGGAGAAAAAGGACAGGCCATTGTGTGCCGGCCCGCTGACTGCGTTGGCGAAATTTGCTGTAGAATGACTGCAGCGGCCTTGCGCCGCCTTGCAGCGAACCGGCGCACAATGGCTGAATACGATATATATTGTTGCCGGAGTAATATATTGCGGGACGGATTCTAATGGTTTGACGCCTACCACGAAGGACACGAAGATCACGAAGTTTTTTATGAAAGCGCCGATTAATCCCTCATCCCGGCGAAAGCCGGGATCCAGGTTGTTGATATTCCTGGATTCCGGCCCGCGCCGGAATGACAATTTTTGAATTGATCAGACCTTTCTTATTTCATTTCTTCGTGCTCTTCGTGTCCTTCGTGGTAAAAAAACAACGATGATACAAAGATGATTGATAAGGTGATAAAGGCCGGCATCGTCGGCGCCACGGGTTATACGGGAGGCGAGTTGATCCGCCTGCTGCTCATGCATCCCCGCGTAGAGATTGCGGTAGTAACTTCGCGCAGCGAAGCCGGGCGGGAGGTGACGGAATTGTTTCCCAATCTGCGTCACCGCATCGGCCTGGCTTTCACGGCGCCAGATATGGCGCAACTGGGCGAATGTGATGTGGTCTTTTTTGCCACGCCCAACGGCACGGCCATGACGATGGTTCCGGATCTGTTGCGGCAGGGGGTGCGCGTGGTCGATCTGTCGGCTGATTTCCGGATCAAGGACAGTCGCGTCTGGTCACACTGGTATGGGATGGCACATGCCTGCCCTGAATTGCTGGAGGAGGCTGTCTACGGCCTGCCGGAAATGAACAGGCAGGATATCGCCACCGCGCAGCTGGTGGCCAATCCCGGCTGTTATCCCACGGCAGTGCAACTGGGTTTTCTGCCCTTGCTGGAAAAGGGGCTGATCGATCCGGCATCGCTTATTGCCAATACCGTGTCGGGTGTCAGCGGCGCGGGGCGCAAGGCATCCGTCGGTCTGCTGTTCAGTGAGGTCGATGAGAACTTCAAGGCCTATAACGTGGCCGGTCACCGTCATCAGCCGGAGATCGTTCAGGGGTTGCGGACAGCGACACGGCAAACTGTGCATTTGACCTTCGTGCCCCACCTGGCGCCCATGGTGCGTGGTATCCATGCCACGCTGTACGGTAGGGTGCTGGCAGCGGCTACGGACCTGCACGCCCTTTTCGAACAGCGTTTTGCCGATGAGCCTTTCGTCGATGTGCTGCCGGCGGGGCAGCATGTCGAGACGCGCGCCGTCACGGGCGGGAATCACTGCCGTATCGCTGTTGTCAGGCCCCGGGATGAAGAGACGGTCGTGGTTTTGTCGGTGATCGACAACCTCATCAAGGGGGCCGCAGGGCAGGCCGTGCAGAACATGAACCTCATGTTTGGCTGTGACGAGACCGTGGGTCTGGAAAGTATTGCCATGATACCCTGAATTGGCGATGCTCCATAAACCGTCCCACGTTATCGTCAGATCCCATCAGCACAGGAAGCGGCAGATCGCCCTTGCCCTGCTGCTGGTGACAGTCCTGCTCGCCGTGTGGCTGGCCTACGAATACGGACGCAAGCAGGCCGGCTTCGACAGCATGGCCGCTGCCCGCCAGCAAGAGGCGCTGCAACAGACCATCCAGGCCCTGGAGGAGCAGAATACGGAATTGAGCGGGCAGATCGCCATACTCCAGCAGGCCGGTGAGGTGGACCGCCATGCCTACAAGGAGGTGGAACAGACGCTAAAGACCCTCCAGGACGAAATTCTCGAGATGCGGGAGGAGGTGAAGTTCTATCGTGGCATCGTGGGACCGGCCGATATCAACAGCGGCCTTCAGGTAAAGAGTTTCATGGCGCGCCAGAACGATCAGGAGAACAGCTACCATTTTCGCCTCATCATGGTTCAATACGGCAGGCAGACCCGCGCCGTGCGTGGTGTCGTGCGCATGACCATGATAGGCATTCAGGAAGGGGCGCAGAAAAGCCTGGCATTGAACGACGTGGATGACCGCAAGCGCGCACAACTGAAATTCCGCTTCAAGTACTTTCAGGAATTGAATGGCGATATCATCATGCCCGAAGGTTTTGTTCCCATCCAGGTCGTGCTGAAAATCATCCCCCAGGGCAAGGGCGCAAAATCGTCCGAGAAGACCTTCAATTGGTCGGACGTGATCTCATAGCGGAGCGGAGGAAGGCAAACATGAAACTTGGCGGCAGGAAATACAAGAATACCCGGGTCGATACGCTGATTGGCCAGCAGACCGAATTGCGCGGTAATATCTGCTTTACCGGTGGTCTGCATATCGACGGCAAGATCCAGGGGAATGTGACCGCCGATGGCGACCACTCGTCGACGTTGGTATTGAGCGACAAGGGCGCCATCGAAGGGGAGGTGCATGCGCCTTTTCTTGTCATCAATGGTCTGGTGATCGGTGACCTGTATGCCAGCGATACCATTGAATTGGCGCCCAATGCCCGCATAACGGGTAATGTCTATTACGAAAAAATCGAGATGGCCATGGGGGCGGAGGTCAATGGCAGCCTGGTGCACATGGACGACACCGTTTCCCAGGGCAAGGGGCAGGAAGGTGATACTTGACTATTTTCCTGTGAAATCATATCATTAGCCGTATATTTTGTATGGAGTAATATCATGAACACAGCCACATCCGAATTACCCGGGCAGCCCACAGTGCACTTCACCGACAGTGCAGCCGCCAAGGTCAAGGCGCTGATCGAGGAGGAAAACAACGAGGCGCTGAAACTGCGCGTCTATATAACAGGTGGCGGCTGTTCAGGCTTCTCCTATGGTTTCACCTTCGACGAGACCATCAATGAAGGCGACGTGGCCATTGACAAGAATGGCGTCACCTTTCTCATCGACCCCATGAGCTTCCAATACCTCGTCAATGCCGAAATCGACTACTCAGAGGGCATAGAGGGCGCGCAGTTCGTCATTCGCAACCCCAATGCCACGACTACCTGTGGCTGCGGGTCATCCTTCAGCGTATAGCGCATCGGCGGGGAAGGGCAAAGGTGTTGTTGCCGGGTTCATTACAACCTGAACCCACGACTCAGGCATGAATGCTTGTCTTGACGAATACCTGACATCTGCCCCTTTCTCTCCGAGCCTGGAACTCAGAGGGAAGGGAAGCGCCTGGCGTCCCAGCCATTCATTTCCCTCCAATAATCTCAGGAAACCGGGCAATACGATGCATTGATTATTTCAATAAAGCGCGCGCGTCTATTCCTGTAAGCTTACAAGGCTGCTTATCAGGACCGCGTACGAGACAACATCATGCATCGACAACAGCTTCTGGAACTGCTTGCCCGCTACAGGACCCCTTATTTGGAAGAGGCAGCCATGGCCGCGCGTACTTGCCGCTTCGTTATGGAGCACAGCAATTGCTTCGACCGCGGCCTGCGGCCAGGCCACGTATCCGCTTCCGCCTGGATAGTGAATCCGGCGCGCTCCCATGTGCTGTTGCTGCACCACCGCAAACTCGATCTCTGGCTGCATCCAGGCGGGCATGCGGATGGCGACCCGGACATTTTACGCGTGGTAATGAATGAAGCTTCGGAGGAGACGGGTGTCGCAGAAGAGCATATCAAGCTGATGAGCGATGCCATATTCGATGTCGATATTCATACGGTATACGAAAGCGAGTACAGTCCACGCCATGAGCACTTTGATATTCGTTTCCTGATGGAGATTGATGACAGGCTGCCCTTGCCGGGTAACCACGAGTCGCACCAGATTGCCTGGGTGCCGCTGGAGGAGGTATCCAGTTTCAACAATACCCGATCCATTTTCAGGCTTCTCCAGAAGACGCGCCGCCTGGCGGCATAAAGTGCTTTTGGGTCTGCTCAGGTTTTTTAATCAGGCCATACACGTCGTGTGGGAATTGGCCCGCTCTTCGAGTCTCCCGCCTTTTTCCGGATGGCGGGTTTGGAGGGTTTGGCGGTGGTTTTTTCCTTGCGTTTTGCTTCCCTGACCGTGGCGGCCAATTTTTCTTCCAGGCGTGATTTCATTTTTGCAATACCTCCTCGATGATTGAATCAATTTCCTCCGCGGCCGCCTCGCCACGCTTTCCATAGCAGAAAACGCTGACACCTTCCAGGGCGGTGGAGCGGTAGACCGCGCGGCGGCGCAGCACACCCTTGAGAGAGGGAATCTCAAATTCCGCGAGGGCCTGTTGCATGGCGCGTGACAGCGCATTTCTCTGCTCGACCTGGTTTACGATGATGAAGGCTTTCAGCTCCGGGTTGACCTTGTTTCTGATCCGGCCAATGGCTGAGGACAGGCGCAGGCTGGCCCATAGGTCGATGGGCGATGGCTGCACGGGAATAAGAACCATATCCGAGACTGACATGGCCGCCCATGTGGTTTCCGTCTCCAGGGTGGGGGGGCAGTCAATTACGATGAACTGGTGTTTCTGGCGCTGACGGTTTATTTCATACTGCAGATCATCTTCCGCCCTTATCACAGATGCCGGGTACGTATGTTCTTCAGTTGCCATGCCCGCCCATTGCCAGGCAGAGCCTTGCGGGTCTGCGTCCAGCAGCAGGGTGCGGCCGCGCTTGGATAATCCCGCAGCGAAGTTCACGCTTAGCGTGGTTTTTCCGGTGCCGCCTTTCTGATTTGAAATTGAGAATACCAGTGATGACATTAGGTCGGGCATGTTTTATTAGGTTTCCGGGTCGAATGTAACACCATAAGACAAGCGATAACAAGGCCTTATTTGAGCGACCTAAATGTTGAGTCGCTGCGCCCAGGCCAAGCAGGGACCAGGTGGTTGCCATGCAGTCCAGTCACCACGTCACCCGATTCGCCATAGTCCATTTCTCCCGGCGCGGTAAGTGCAAGCGCGGTACGTTTGTGCAACTTTCAAGGAAAGCCAAGGCGCCCCAAATACATTATTAATTGCGCGGGAAATGATCGCGGTGCTCTAAAGTGTGCGCGCATTGAAAATTCTCGATGTTGGTATGTTGAAAAATTTAAACGGGGCGATTCAAGGGGGTAGCGCTTGGTATGCAGGATTATAGATGAAATGCATTCAAACTATCGATTGGTTTTGAAAGCTCGGCGGCAGTAGTCTTATGCTCAACTAGAATTTTACATAACCACTTCAGGAGTGAGCTGACCATGGCAAAGAAATATGATGCTGGCGTAAAAGAGTATCGCGACCTTTACTGGACCCCGGATTACGTTCCGCTCGACACCGACCTGCTGGCGTGCTTCAAGGTTACCCCTCAGGAGGGCGTGCCAAGGGAAGAGGCGGCGGCGGCGGTTGCGGCTGAGTCCTCGACCGGAACCTGGAGTACAGTATGGTCCGAGCTGTTGACTGACATGGAATTCTACAAGGGACGCGCTTATCGGATCGAAGATGTGCCCGGCGACAAAGACTGTTTTTATGCCTTTATCGCATATCCCCTCGATCTGTTCGAGGAGGGTTCTATTGTCAATGTGCTGACTTCTCTGGTGGGCAACGTATTTGGGTTCAAGGCGCTGAAGCATTTGCGGCTTGAAGATATCCGCTTTCCCATCGCGTTCGTCAAGACCTGCCTTGGACCACCCAGCGGTATCCAGGTCGAGCGCGACAAGCTCAACAAGTACGGCCGTCCGCTGTTGGGTTGCACCATCAAGCCCAAACTGGGCCTGTCCGCGAAGAACTACGGTCGCGCGGTTTACGAATGTCTGCGTGGTGGTCTGGATCTGACCAAGGATGACGAGAATGTCAATTCGCAGCCTTTTATGCGTTGGCAGAATCGTTTTGAGTTCGTGGCCATGGCTGTCGAAAAGGCGCGGGAGGAAACCGGTGAGGTCAAGGGTCACTACTTGAATGTGACGGCCAACACGCCTGAGGAAATGTATGAGCGCGCCGAGTTCGCCAAGGAGTTGGGTCAGCCAGTCATCATGCATGACTTTCTGACCGGTGGGTTTACCGCCAATTCAGGGTTGGCCAAGTGGTGCCGTAAAAACGGGCTCATCCTGCACATCCACCGCGCGATGCATGCGGTAATTGACCGCCATCCGAAACATGGCATTCATTTCCGGGTGCTGGCCAAGTGCTTGCGCCTCTCCGGAGGGGATCACCTGCATACTGGGACCGTCGTAGGTAAGTTGGAAGGTGACCGGGCATCCACATTGGGTTACGTGGACCAGCTCAGGGAATCCTTTGTTCCGGAAGACCGCAGCCGCGGAATTTTCTTCGATCAGGACTGGGGTTCCATGCCGGGCGTATTTGCGGTGGCCTCCGGAGGGATTCATGTATGGCACATGCCCGCGTTGGTGAATATCTTTGGTGATGATTCGATCCTTCAGTTTGGTGGCGGCACGCAGGGCCATCCATGGGGGAATGCGGCTGGCGCCGCCGCCAACCGCGTTGCCCTGGAGGCGTGCGTCAAGGCGCGCAACGAGGGCCGGGAGTTGGAGCGTGAGGCCAAGGATATCCTGACTGCCGCGGCCGGCAACAGTCCCGAGCTGGCGATGGCCATGGAGACATGGAAAGAGATCAAGTTCGAGTTTGAAACCGTGGACAAGCTGGACATTGCCTGACAATTTTGAGTGGAAACAGATCTAGGAGAAAACCATGAATACAAATGCTTCAACCGGTGACTACCGCACCCAGCAAACGCTCGAGACATTCTCTTTTTTGCCGCCGCTGACACAGCAGGAAATCTACGAACAGATCAGCTATATGCTGAGCATGGGGCTGACCCCGGCCATTGAGCATGAGAGCCCTGCCCGCGCCACTGATTATTACTGGACCATGTGGAAATTGCCGTTCTTCGGTGAGCAGGATCTGTCAACCGTTGTATCGGAGCTGGAAGCCTGCCACCGGACCTACCCTGATCATCATGTCCGTCTGATTGGATATGACAACTATACCCAGAGCCAGGGTGTTTGTTTCGTCGTTTATCGTGGCAAGGCGGCTTGGTAATGATGGTTGGCCATGCCGTTATGGCTGGCCAGGCTTTTTTTAACAGGTGAGACTCAATTATGGCCAATCAAGATATGTCGGGAAGACGCGCAGCCCGAAAGCGCCGTGAGGCCCAGGTTCATGGTAAGAAGGTGCTGGACCCCAGGGCAGGTGCAATGGCATCCGCAGCAATGGAAGAGAAACCGGTGGTCAAGAACACCGCCCGCAGCAGTGTGTCTTCAATGGAGAATGGCCGGAGCGCATCTCTGGCCCGCCGCAAGGCGATGTCACGATATGGGAAGAGCGCCATGGCGTCAAAGGACCGCCAGCGCGCGCAAAATGACATGCGCAATACCGGTGTTCCGCAGCAGACAAAGGAATGCGGCTGTGGATGCAATGGCAGCGGGGCTTGCGGCCAGGTTGAGGCGGAGAAACCGGGTAAATCAGAAGTCCCGCCAAGCGCTGTGCAGGTAAAGCGGCGCAGTAAGGAAACGGGAATTGTCACGCCGAGCAGTGCGGGACGCCTGAATTCCAAGATGCGCCGGCAGGCGATGTCCCTGCATGGCAAGAATGGCGCGGATATCTGCCGCAAGGGACTCAATTCCGCGCAGCTTGTTCGGCAACAAAACCCTGATATTTCTGGCCGTGATCTTGCCCGCAGTGTCAGGGCACAACGCGCGACGCGCGGCGCTGTTGGGGGGGGACGTTCTCAACCTGTTGGGCGGCTGCGTCCGGCGCGCGCCACCAAGGAAGTCAGCGGGACCAGGGTGTCGCACAGTGAAAAAACGACGGGTGATGAAGTTGGCCTTTGCCGTGCTGTAACTGGCACGGAATACCTGGCGAGCGAGGTGTTCGAGGAGTTCTGTCACAGTGACGGGGTCAATGTGCCTGGCAAGGTGGAAACTACGGAAACACTGCGTGGCGCGCGGGTAACGAGTGGCGGCAGGGTCGGTCGCAGCAGCAAAGTCACGGGCGACGAGCGCGGAAGTTGCCGTGTCGTAACTGGCGACGAATATGTAGGCCGTGAGCAGTATGAGGATTTCTGTGAAACCAGGCCCGAGCCAGGTGGCGCCAAAGTCAGTTTCTCTCAGACCACGCGCGGCCAGATTGTCTCTGGATCCAAGCCGGCCCGTTCCCGCCAGGTTACAGGAGATGAGGCAGGCACCTGCAAAGCGGTAACCGGCACGCCATATGCCGGTGTCGAACAATATCAGGCGTATTGTGAGCCTGACGAGACGCAATTGGCTGTGGCGCGTGCGCAGCGCGGAGGAGGTAACGTCGGACGGGATATTAGCGGTATTCAACCCTCCCTGGGCGGGCTTACAGGCGCTGAAAAGGGGGCATGTCTCAATGTCAGCGGCACGGCCTATATCGGTGCTGCTGCACAGAGTGAAGTGTGTGGGGCCCAGCCGGCCCAGATTGGCGAGACGGACTTTCCCCAACCATTGACCGGGACGGCATGGGGAGCCTTCAGTGTGGCGCCGCCAAACCATGCAGCCCTGGATGCCGGTGAAACGCCATCCCCAAGAGGGGTGACTGGTTCCAGGTATGAGCAGGGACGCATCAGTGGGGTCTTCTCCATGGGAGAGGGCAAGGTGACCGGTACAGACCAGGCCCGTTTTGGACAGGTGAAAGACAGCCCTGTGAGGCCAGCCGAACCTGTAATGTCAGAGGCGCCCCGGGAGTCTCGTGTCACCGGAGAAGGGATCGATACTGCACAAAGAGTTACTGGTGATGACTGGGATCGCGGCGATAGGGTGACCGGAACCGAAGGTGCTTCGGCTGTGAGGCGCAACCCGACCCGGCGCGGTCCCGTCAGTGCGATGCCATCCGTCGAGTCCAAGCGGAATGAAGGCGTGCCCCCCAGCGAGGTAAGCGTGACGGGCGGCACAGGCGGAACCGAGAAAGGTGCATTGGTGACACTCTCGGGAGGTGCGCGAGGTTAGCAGGTCCGGACTTATTTTCATTTTGGGGGCAGTATTGGATGGAGTATGCCGTCCTCCAGCTTTCTTATGCGGAAATGAAGCAATAAATGCCTTGGGAAATTGATTTTCAATGTACAACAGCCGATCGAGAAATAGACGCAGATTGCAACGCGCTCAGCCGTTGCCACACTCAGCCAGGGGCAGGGCTTATGCCATGGCGGGGTATTGTTCTGAGCGCGTTGATGTGCATCCGCTTACTGATATGGCTGAGAATGCCCTCCTGCGCCAGTACGAGCAGCAGGTAAAGCAGGCTTTCTTCCGCATCGAGCCAGCCTTGCGCCGACTCTCGTCCGTGCAACATGAAACTGACTTTATGGAACAGGCGCAGGCGATCGCTCAGGCTGATCTTGGATTCAACTTGCCGCAATCGATGTTGGCGGACAGCTGGATCAAACCCCTGGACATTGGCCGGATCTACGCCTGGTGTGTTTTCGAAACATTTCGCCGCTTGTCGGATGAGTTTTTCACCACGAGACCACTGGCCCGGGAGGATGACGATGCCTTTCAGGTATTTCTGCAGGAGTGCGGCTTCCATATCATGGATGTTTCACCTTGCGCCGATGGGCGCTTGGCGCATGTCATACGCTATGTGTTGCGGCTCCCCTATAAGGCCGTGCGCCGCAAGTCCTACGCAGGAGCAATGTTTGATATCGATGATAGTGTGCAGAAGTGGGTCGAGACAGAGATGTTGCGCTATCGGGAAGGGCGGCCTAACAGTGCAGATATGCCAACACGCTATCTCAAGGTTGCAGTATACCATCACAGCTCGGTTGCGCCTGAAAACGAGGGCTGTGCGGCTCATGGCAGCGATACCAGGCGGGCTGCCGAAGCGGCCTTGGCCCGCCTGCGGGCTTTTCGCCAGGGAGTGGAGAACAGTTTCTGCTGCGGCGCATCGATCGATTTGTTACTGATCGGTGTTGACACGGACAGCGATGCGATCCGGCTCCATCTGCCGGATGCGGACGGAGAAATCGATCCTGTTCACTACATTGATGCAATGGAATTGTACCAGGAAAGCAAACATGGTGGACTCCGTGAGGAATCAGGAGTATTCCGCCTCATCGAGGAGAGTTGCAGGCGCCATCAGGGAACACCTCCGCCACAGGGCATGTTGAGGCTGTCTGCCCGCTTGCTGCGCGGTAATTTTTCCCAGATCGATTATGTCCGTCAATATCATAAGGGCGGCTATCGGGATATCGGTCATCAGGAGCGTTTCATCGGAATGGGCATCGGATTCGAGGAGGTTCAACTGCGTAACCTTACTTATTTCGCCTACCTGAAAACAGTGGAAGAGGGAGGCAAGGATATGGATGTGGGTGTCAGGATCTTCTCGGCCCTGAATGTCTCGCGGGGGCTGCCCATCCCCGTGGTAATACGCTGCGATTACCACGGGCAGGTGCCCGGCGCGAGGGATCGCGCCGTGGATCGCTGCCGGCAGCTGGACGAGGCAGTGCGAACGCGATTCCAAGACTATGCCGAGCGTGGCTTGTTACACACCTTGCTGATGGTGCGCGACTGTCATGCCGATGGGCGTGCCGAAACGATAGGCAGCTCTCTGGAATTGAATCGTCCGGAGATACATTGATGAAAATTTGCAAAGTCGAAAAACCCCTGGTGGCAACCAACCGGATTCCTGGCATGGAGCACAAGCATCTTCAGGTGGTGCGTGACGGTAAAACCCGCTTGGTGGCGGTGGACTCGGTGGGCTGTTCTCCAGGCGACTGGGTGATCTGTGTCGGCAGCTCCGCCGCTCGTGAAGCGGCTGGCAGCAAGGAGTTTCCCAGTGACCTGACCATCGTTGGCATCATCGATTATTGGGATGAGGATCAGGGTTGATGGAAATCCTGAAGGTAATGGGCCCGCTTGTCTGTACTCAGCGTCATCCTGGCCTTGACCAGATCAGCTTGCGGGTATTGTGCGATGGCAACGGCAAGCTGCAGGTGGCGGTGGATACCTGCGGTTGCCGGCCTGGTAACTGGGTGTATGTGGTGAGTGGATCCGCAGCCCGTTATGCCTGCGGCGATTTTGCTGTCCTGACAGACTTGACCGTCGGAGGGATTATTGATTTCTGGGATGAACAAAACGGCCAAACTGGATTTATCAACGAGCAATGACTTATCAAATGGAGATAGAGCAATGAGTGAAAACAACTATGGTATTGCGCTGGGAATGATAGAGACACGGGGACTGGTCCCCGCTATCGAGGCGGCGGACGCCATGACCAAGGCGGCGGAAGTACGGTTGATCGGGCGTGAATTCGTCGGCGGCGGTTATGTCACCGTGCTGGTGCGCGGAGAGACTGGCGCGGTCAATGCGGCAGTGCGCG
>Ga0256839_1000583_pt1 | contig 46819 bp, 49 predicted proteins | sample 354166metaG_FD_185968 | JGI IMG/M metagenome (GOLD analysis project Ga0256839, IMG submission 185968) | Hydrothermal vent microbial communities from Mid Atlantic Ridge, Atlantic Ocean - 354-166 | ecosystem: Environmental > Aquatic > Marine > Hydrothermal vents | place: Atlantic Ocean: Mid... | reverse complement strand
AGCACTGGAACCACCCGATCCCATCCCGAACTCGGCAGTGAAACAGTGTTTCGCCGATGATAGTGGAGGGCAACCTCCGCGAAAGTAGGGCACCGCCAGGCTCCCATCTACTCAAATCCCCCTCAGGCCACAATCCTAAGGGGGATTTCGATTTTATGACCTACCTTTATTTGAATCGAATCACGTCTTTGTTTTTCAAGACGATCTTCTTTCCTATGCCTTTGACCCTTTTTTGTAGATCGTCCAAATTTTTGAAAGGACCATTTCTTTTTCTTTCCATCACGATTGCTTTGGCTTTTGCCTTGCCCACGCCATTGAGTTCCTTGGCGATTACTTTTTCATCGTCTTGATTGATGTTGACCAGTGCCCATGACAGCTGGCTGCCGACCATAAGCATCAATCCCATGGCGAATTTGAGTATCGTTTTTTGCATAAGAACCTCCTTCTAAATAAGTTCCCTATGCAATTTAATACATCTCGGGTAGGGCAGTTGTGACCGAGTTCTGATTTCCGCAAAGTCGTCGAGGAGTGTCTGTTGGAGGAAGAGTGCCCCAAGTGAACCAGGGTTAAAACAGGGAGGCGAAATGAGAGCGGGGACTCTATGAAATTTTGCTTACATTTATGGAAATTATCGGGCTATTGAAACCCACGTTTTGACCAGATCCACGGCTGCTACCAGCTGTGGTTCCCTGTTGTGGAAATGTGGTGAGAAACGAATACCCCCGCCGCGCTGGGCGCAGATCACGTTGTGATCTCGAAGGTAGTCGAACAACCGACTGGGCTTGCCGCTCACAGGGCGGAAAGTGACGATTCCGGCGTGCGCTTTGGCGGGTGAGAGCAGTTCAAGATCGGGGTCTGCCAGGATTTTTTCGATTAAAAGGGAAGCGTTGGCCAAAACCTGCCGTTCCACCGCGTCCATGCCGATGTCGAGCAACAGGGAGGTACTGGCTTCGAGGCCGAATATTCCCACCATGTTGGGGCTGCCGCACTCGAAGCGTCGGGCAGTGGGGGCAATCTGCCACTCGGTGCGATCGTAGTCGCCGGCGTGTTCCACCATGTGCCAGCCATATTGTCTCAGTTGGAGCAGATCCCGTGAGCGTGGAGTGGTGTAGAAAAAACCCAGTCCTTCCGGTCCCAGCAGCCATTTGTGGCCGTCCGCCATGACGTAGTCGGCCTGCCACGCCTGAACGTCGGCCTTCATAGCACCGACGCTCTGGATCGCGTCGACACAGAACAGAATGCCCCGCTTGTGGCAGAATTCCCCGATTCGTTGCAAATTCATGCGTCTGCCGCTGGCATATTGAACCGAGCTGATGGTGATCAGCCGGGTATGTCGGTCCACCAGTTCGAACAGCGCCTCTTCCGCCAAAGGGGTGCTGGTAAGATCTGCCTGGCGCAATTCCACGCCCTTGTTGCGAAGGGATTCCCAGGGAATCCGGTTGGAAGGGAATTCCTCGTCGCTGGTGACGATATTGTCGCCAGCCTTCCAGTCGAGTCCGTAAGCCACCATGGACAGGGCTTCGGAAGTGTTCTTGACCAGGGCGATGTCATCTGTGGAAGGTGCGTTCAAGAGGTGCCTGAGATGGTTTCGCAGCCTTTTTTCCACTTCCATCCAGCGAGGATAGTCGGTGGCGCCACGGCGGCTGTTTTCCTCAGCGAAGCAGGCTACAGCTTCTCGGGTACGTCGGGGCCAGGGGGCCACGCCGGCATGATTGAGGTAGATCAGATCCGGTTCCAGCTCGAATTCAGAATGAATCATGGCGTGAATCCTCTTCCCGGCTGGCGATGATTTTCGGTCTTCCAGGGGCGACTGGCCAGAAATACTGCCAATGCCAGATTCAGCAGCAACCAGTCACGGCCGATGAGAATCAGGGCGGTCCAGGAATAGCCACCATAGGGTTGGCTAAAGTCCTGGTACAGATCCCCCAGAATGATGATCATCAGTGCCAGTGGGACGAAGCCCTTGATCAGATAGTCCCAATATTTCCCCAGGCGAATGGAAGAGATGCGGTTGATGTGCCTCCGTAGCATCGGCAGGTCGAACATCCAGCCGATCACCACGCACTCGATGATTCCCACGATCACAAGGCCGTAATGGGTCAGGAAGTGATCGACGATGTCCAGCCACAGTAAACCGGCCCGTGAAGCGAAGATCACCGAGCCAAGAAACCCCAGTACACTGACCAGGGATACCAAAGGCTTCCTGGATGTTCCGAATTTGTCCACCACGGCGGAGACGAAAGCCTCCACGATGGAAACCGCCGACGACAGGCCGGCCACCACCAGACACAAAAAGAAGACCGCTCCGAACAGGTTGCCGCCGGGCATCAACGACAATGCCTTGGGGTAGGCCACGAAGGCCAGCCCGATGCTTTTGCTGACCACTTCCGCCAGGGGCTTGCCCTCGGCGGTGGCCATGAAGCCGAGGACAGCGAACACGCCAACGCCGGCGAACAGTGAATAACCGCAGTTGATGAAGGCGGTCAGCAAGGCATTGCGGGTGATGTTGGTCCGGTCGGGCAGATAACTGGCGTAGGCGATCATGATTCCGAAGGCGAGGCTGAGGGTGAAGAAGATCTGGCTGTAGGCATCGATCCAGACCTTGGGATCGGACAGTTTGGAAAAATCGGGGCTGACATAGGCTTTTATTCCTGTCCAGGCGCCATCGAGGGTCAGGGACCAGCATACCAGAATGGTGGTCAGCAAGAGCAGGGTCGGCATCAAGATCTTGTTGGCCAACTCGATACCGTGCTGCACACCCCGGTATACCACCCACCAGGTGATGAACCAGACGAAGATCAGAGCGAAGAGGATGGGGGTGCGGATCTCACCTAAGTCGGCGGGCGACTTCGAAATCCTGAGGAACCGGTTGAAGAAGAAGTCATTGGGGTCGGCGCCCCAGGCCAGGGAAAACGAGTAGAAGAAATAATCGAGGCACCAAGCGATCACCACACTGTAGTACAAGATGATGCCGAACATCACGAAGCATACCGGCCACCAACCCAGCCACTCCCAACGGCGACTGATCTTGGCGTAGGCCAAGGGAGCGGAACCGATGCGTTCGTGGCCGATGGCGTATTCCAGGATCAGCAGCGGAACGCCTGCGGTGAGCAAGGCGGTCAGATAGGGAATGAGGAAAGCGCCGCCGCCATGCTCATAGGCCATGTAGCTGAAACGCCAGATGTTGCCCAGGCCGATGGCCGAGCCCACCGCAGCGAGCAGAAACCCCATTTCACTCTTCCACTGTTCGCGCGCCATATCGTTTTCCCCCATGCGTGGCATCCCGCTGCACTTTACGGGAAAAGCACAAGGTCGATCAAGCGGTTGACTTGAAAAACAGGCAGGCGTAGAGTCGAAATTCAGACCCGAAACCAATTGGTGAATCTCATGCAGGAAATATTCCAGGCTTTGAACGAATATGTCCTGGGCCATCCCGACGCGCTCAAACTGCTGCAACTGCTCATGTGGATCAGCTGGTGGATGTTCCTCGGCATGATGGGGTTGATCCTTTATGAAATGTATGCGGGACGGCAAAAATACCTGGCCCGCGAGCGCCACAAGGAAAAGCTGCTGGGCAAGGGCAAGGACCGTTTCGTGGCTTGAAATTCCGGTCGCCTGCCCCCATGAAAATTCCGTTTGCCGGCGAATGGTGGGCCACCGCCCCGGCCATACGGCGGCAAAATTTTTCTTATCCCACGCAATGAGATGAACAATTTCTGGAAATGATGAGCGAGACGACACAGAACAAACAGACCATTGGATTCCAGGCGGAAGTCAGGCAGTTGCTGCAGTTGATGATTCACTCGCTGTACAGCAACCGGGAGATCTTCCTTCGCGAATTGATCTCTAATGCCGCCGATGCGGCGGAGAAATTGCGTTTCCAGGCCTTGGCGGACGAGTCCCTGTACGAGGGTGACAGCGAACTCAAGATCTGGATTGACTATGACAAGGATGCCAGGACGATCACGGTACGGGACAATGGTATCGGCATGGAGCGCCAGGAAGTCATCGACAATATCGGCACCATCGCCAGTTCGGGAACCCGCCGGTTCCTCGAGTCGCTCAGCGGAGACGAAGCGGCTGACAGCCGGCTCATCGGCCAGTTCGGGGTCGGTTTCTATTCTTCCTTCATCGTTGCCGATCGAGTCGCTCTGGAAACCCGAAAGGCGGGGCTGCCAGCCGATCAGGGCGTCCGTTGGGAGTCTACCGGGGAAGGGGAGTATACTCTGGAGGCGGTGAATCGGCCTGCCCGGGGGACCACCGTCACCTTGCATCTGCGCGAGGATATGGATGAATTTCTCGATGGCGCCCGTCTTCGCGCCATCGTGCGGAAATTCTCCGATCACATTCCCATTCCCATCGTGATGAAGCAGGACAAGGGTGAGGGGGAGGAAGTGGTCAACAGCGCCTCTGCCCTGTGGATACGCTCCAAGGAAGAGATCGAGGAAAAGGACTACGAGGAATTCTACAAGCATGTCGCCCACGACTTCGAAGGCCCTCTGGCCCGTCTCCACAGCCGGGTCGAGGGGACCAACGAATACACCCTGCTGCTGTATATCCCAAAAAATCCCCCCTTCGATCTGTGGGATCGGGAGTCCACCCACGGGGTGAAATTGTATGTACAACGGGTCTTCATCATGGAAGATCCGAAACTGATGCCCCGCTATCTGCGATTTGTGCGCGGTGTGATCGACTCCGACAGCCTTCCCCTCAACGTCTCGCGCGAGATTCTCCAGGAAAACCGGGCGTTGGAGAGGATCCGTGCCGGTGCGGTGAAGAAGATCCTGGGGCTTTTGGAAGATCTGGCCAAAAATCGGCCAGAGCAGTACCGTATTTTCTGGAAATCCTTCGGCAGCGTACTCAAGGAGGGAATCATCGAGGATTCCAAGAACCGCGACCGCATCGCCGGATTGTTGCGTTTCGCCTCCACCCGGGACGAGGACGAATCTCAGAATGTGTCCCTGACTGATTATATCGGGCGGATGAAAGAGGGGCAGGACCAAATCTATTATCTGGTGGCGGAGAATTATCAGGCGGCGAAGGCCAGCCCGCATTTGGAAGTCTTGCGAGACAAGGATATCGAAGTGCTGCTCTTGTGGGAGCCGGTGGATGAATGGCTGGTGGCCCACTTGACCGAATTCGAGGGCAAGCCCTTGCAATCGGTGGCCAAAGGGGATCTGGATCTGGGGGGGCTCAAGGATGAGGGGGAGGAAAAGGCCAGGGAACTGGTTGCCCAAACCTTTGGTGATACCCTGGAGAAGCTCAAGAAATTGCTGGGAGACAAGGTGAGCGAGGTCAGGCTCAGCCAGCGCCTGACCGATTCGGCTGCCTGTCTGGTGCTCGACAACTTCGGGCTGAGCCGGCGGATGGAAAGTATTCTGAAATCCAGTGGCCAGCCTATGGCTTTCGGCTCCAAACCCATTCTCGAGCTTAACCCAAAACACGGCTTGGTGGAGCGTTTGCGGGATGAAAGCGATGCCGGGCGCTTCGAAGATCTGGGCAAACTGCTGTTCGATCAGGCAGTGTTGGCCGAAGGAGGGCAGCTGGGAGATCCGGCGGGGTTCGTCCGCCGTTTGAACGCTTTGTTGCAGGAGGCGTTGCCTGCCTCTTCCAGGGAGTCTTCGTAGCCATCATTCTGGAGGCGGGCAAGATTGGGGGTCGGAGAAGACCGGCCCTTTCGATAACAACCAAGAACGAAACGAGGAGGTGACCGATATGCTGAAATTGGAACCCAACATTGGCAAAAAGGACCGTTTGATCCGTATCATTGCTGGCGTGGTGGTCGTCGGCTTGGGGCTCAAATTCAAAAGCTGGCTGGGTCTGATCGGCCTGGTGCTGATCGCCACTGCCATCCTGCGCTGGTGCCCTGCCTATGTGCCACTGAAGATGGATACTCGCGAAGAGGAAGAGAAACAAACTCCTCCGGCTTCAGGCCAGTGACCGGGTAAAGCTTGACGCCGCTGCGGCGGCGTCTTCCTTCGCGGCGATCTCGAAGTAAATAAAACTTGAAAATTGCGCCGGATTACATAGAATAACCCCCATTCCAGGCGCGTAGCTCAGTGGGAGAGCACTGCCTTCACACGGCAGGGGTCGGCAGTTCAATCCTGCCCGCGCCTACCATTTCTCCCCGTCTTTCCCGGTTCTTATTTCCAATAGAGAGCATTTTCCCTATGCACGATGACATCGAGAGCCATCTCAAACCCTCGCGCTTGCGTACTGCCATTTGGGCAATTCTCATGGTGGCGATCATCGTTGGATCCGGTGTCATGTTATGGCGGGCCTATCAACTCAAGCAGTCGTCCATCCTCACCGGGGAAGACCTGAAGACCGCCCCCCCGGTCAGAGAAGGTAAGGACAGCGCAGCGGAAGGTGTGACACCGACGCAAGAGGAAGAGACAACCGGGGCCGCCGATAACGAATTCGTCGCCCGGGTGGAGCACACGGTGAGCTTCACCCGCCCCCCTGCCGATCTCAATGCCAGTGATCCATGGTTACGGCAGCAGCTGCCCCTGGTCGACCCCCATCCCCAATTCAAGCACTGGCTGGAACAGACTTCCGATTTGATGCGTCAATTCGTGTTGCTGGCCGATCAGGTATCGAAAGGCAAGTTGCCGCGCAAGGTGTTTTCCTTTTGGGCACCCAAGGAACCCTTCAAGGTCAAGGAGGCGGAGGGAAAACTGGTCATCGATCCCCAAAGTTATCACCGTTACGACCTTCTGGCCGAAGTGGTGGATGCCATTGACATGGAGCTGGCGTGGCGCCTGTACCAACTGGCAAGGCCACTTGCCCGGGAAGCTTTCGCGGAAATTGCGCCCAGTGGAAAGCAGTTCGACCAAGCACTGCTGGCGGCGGCCGAGCATCTTCTCGAAGCGCCTCAGCCGAGAGGTGAGATTGTCCTGGTCAAGCCATCGGTCATGTACAAATTTGCCGATCCCAAACTGGAGTCCCTCAGCGCGGCGCAAAAGCAATTACTGCGTATGGGGCCTGTCAACGCCACCATCATCAAGCACAAACTCGGGATTCTGCGCGGTTACCTGTTACGGGAGGCCAATCAGGCAACCCGGCGACCCGAGTTGCCCTTGCCGTGATCCTTTGGCTCAGATGTCGATCTGATTGAGCCAGGTATCGTGCTTGTTGCACACGCTGAGCACGTGAACCCGTCCCTGATAGTTTCCCAGCTCGAATTCCGATAGCGGCACTTCGTCCTTTTGCGGCTGGAACATCTTTTCCGCGAGGAATCGGTAATCCCGGTTCAGCACGACATGCTTGACGATATAGTGTTCGAAGCCGCGCATTTCGTGAGCGGTCAAAACTTTCAGCCGGACGCCGCCCGCGTGCCTTGCGATTTCCAGTTGCGGCAGGTGCCCACCGATTTTTTTGGCCCAGCGTCCTGGGTTCTCTTTGGTATGGAAAACGCCCCCCGCCATCGCCCGACAATCGCCGGCGGCCGTGGCGATTTTGGGTGCGATGACGGCAGCGGCAGTGCCGGCGCTCAACCAGCCAACGAAGTTTCTGCGATTCATACTGCTTCCTCTTTTATTTTCGAAAATCACTTCAAAATATCGTTTCCAATGGCTTCCCGGATGGCCTGATCGACCGTCTCCAGCCACACGAAACGCAGTTTCTCCCGGGCTTCTTCGGGAATCTCCTCCCACTCCTTGCGGTTGCGTGCCGGCAGCATCACAGTGTCCAGGCCGGCCTGGAGCGCTGCCAGCACCTTTTCCTTGATCCCGCCCACGGGCAATACCAGCCCACGCAGGCTGATCTCGCCGGTCATGGCGACGTTGGACCGCACCGGACGATCGGTGAACAGGGACACCAGCGCCACGAAGATGGCGACGCCGGCGCTGGGCCCATCCTTGGGGGTGGCTCCGGCGGGTACATGGACATGGATGTCGGATTCGCCGAACACCTTGGGATCGATTCCCAGTTTCTCACAGCGGGCCTTGAGCAGGGTGAGCGCTGCCTGGGCGCTTTCTTTCATCACGTCCCCCAGATGGCCGGTGAGAATCAGCTTGCCATTGCCGGGAGTCTTGGTGGCTTCGATGAACAGGATGTCACCGCCCACCGGCGTCCAGGCAAGCCCCGTGGCCACGCCCGGAAGGCTGGTACGCATCGCCACCTCGCTTTCGTAGCGGGGCGGTCCCAGAATTTTGCTGACATCATCGCTGTCTATGCGGATTTCCCTGGCCTTGCCCTCGGCGATCTGCACCGCCGCCCACCGAAACAACGAGCCGATTTCGCGTTCCAGATTGCGTACCCCGGCTTCCCGGGTGTAGTGGTGAATCACCGTCAGCAGGGCTGCGTCACTGATCTGGCATTGCGCCTCACCGAGGCCGCAAGCCTCCAGTTGCCTTCGGACCAGGTAGCGGCGGGCGATCTGCAGCTTGTCGGTATCGGTATAGCCGGGGATCTCGATGATCTCCATGCGGTCGCGCAAAGGGCCCGGTATGGTGTCGAGAACATTGGCGGTACAGATGAACATCACCTTGCTCAAATCGAAGGGCACGCCCAGATAATTATCGACGAAATTGACGTTTTGCTCCGGATCGAGCACCTCCAGCAGTGCCGAGGCCGGATCGCCATGAAAACCGCCAGCGCCCAGTTTGTCGATCTCGTCGAGCATCATCACACAGTTGTTGCTTCCGGCCTTGCGGATGGCCTGGATGATTTTACCCGGCATGGCGCCGATGTAGGTTCGCCGGTGACCGCGAATCTCCGCTTCGTCGTGGAGTCCACCCAAGGCAACGCGCACGAATTTGCGCCCGGTGGCCTTGGCAATGGATTGGCCGAGAGAGGTTTTGCCGACACCGGGTGGTCCGACGAAGCAAAGGATGGGGCCCTTTCCGCCGGGATTGAGTTTGCGCACCGCCAGATATTCGAGAATTCGGCGTTTGACCTTTTCCAAGTCATGATGATCCTGGTCCAGGACCTCCCTGGCCTCGGTGATGTCAAGCTTTTCTTCCGTGGCTCTGGACCAGGGAAGTTCCGTCAGCCACTCCAGATAGGTGCGTAGCATGCCGTATTCGGCCTGGGCCTCGTGCATCCTTTCGAGCCGTTTGAGTTCTTTCAGTGCGTGCTCCCGGACCTCCTCCGGCATCTCCGCCTCATCGATGGCCTTGCGGAGTTCCTCGATTTCCTCGGCCTGTTCTCCGCTTTCTCCCAGTTCTTCCTGAATGGTTTTGAGCTGCTCCCTCAACAAGTATTCACGCTGGCGTTCGTCCATGCTTTTTTTGGTGCGTTCGCTGATTTCTTTCGACAGCCGCAACACTTCGAGTCGGTGGTTGACGTGCTCCAGCAGCTTGTCAAGGCGGGCCGCCACATCCGAGGTTTCCAGCAGCTTTTGTTTTTCTGCCGGTTCAATGTCGATGAAGGCTGCGATCATATCGGCCAGCATGCCGGGGGAGGTAATTTGCTGGACCGCGTTGACCAGTTCCGAAGGCGCTTGTGGCATCAGCTCCAGGAGTTCACCGATCAAGGCCTTGAGTTGCAACATCCGGGCTTCGCCTTCGGTGGTTTGCGCTTCCTCCTCGGAAATGAGCTCGATCTCCGCCACCAGGAAGGGATAGCCCTCGATGAACGCTTTCACCCGGAAGCGTTGTTCGCCCTGGCAGACGATATGGTGGGTATCGTCCTGGCCGGTCACGTAACGCAAAATGGTGGCGGTGGTGCCGACTGGATAGAGATCGCTGGGCATCGGGTTGTCGATGGCGGGATCTTTTTGCAACAGCAATCCCACCGGCCGTTCCTCCCTGAGAGCCTGTTGGGCTGCGGCGATGGAGCGGTCACGGCCGATACCGAGGGGAATGATCACGCCGGGAAAAAGCACCACGTTTCGTACCGGGATGATGGGTACGGCATTTTCCGGCAGTTTGAATTCGGGTTCTCGATCGGTTTTTTGAGCTGGTAATTCTGTCATGGTCAGGTCCCTTGTTCCTTAGCGTTTGCGGAATGTCAATGCCAGGCAGCCATGCTGGTGGCTGGATTCGAGTAGTTCATAACGGCCGGGCGGAAGGTGAATCCGGCGCTCGAAACGCCCATAGGGAATTTCCAGCCGGTGAATCCGGGTCGTGGCGCGTTCGATGGGGGGTGGCCGATCCCCGGCGATTCTGAGCATCCCCGCCTCCAGGTGGATTTCCACACGGTCCAGCGGGACGCCGGGCAGCACCACGGTGATCTGCAGAGTTTGACAGGTCTCCACAATGTCCACGGGAGGCTCCCAGGTGGGAAGCTGTGGCCGCGAATGGCGGACGAAGAACCGCAGGCGGCTCAGCCGCTCGGTTTTTTCCAGCATTTCTATGGCTTGCAGCCACATCCATTGGAGTGGATCGTCTCGTTGCATTGCGCTCCCTCTTATCTGAGATACTTGTGGTTGAATCGGGTTGAACCGATGAAGCGGCCATAGTCGTTGAAACCATGTAAAGCCACGATTACGGGCCGTGGCTCCGTGTCCGGTCGCCATCGATGCAGGGGAAGACGGTGGCCGTCGCTGGTGATATAAGCTGTATTTTCGAGTCGGGCGCCGGTCCATTGAACAGGCTCGTCGGGCAACGAGGCGCATCCGGAGAGAAGGAGCAGCAGCCAAAGCAGACCAGGCATGGTGTCAGGGTGTTTCCAGAAGTCGTTTTACCTCTTGGTATTGATCCTCGGGTACCTGGATCGTCACTGTGACCTCGGCGCCATAAGTGGCCTTTTCGATCGTGGCGCCAAAAGGGGAAAGGTGCCTGGCCAGATCCTGGAATTGGCTGTAGCCGATCCGGGCTTCCAGGCGTTTGAATGCTATATGGGGCTGGATGTCGGCGATTTCAAGCACTTGCCGCGCCGCCTGACCATAGGCGCGTGCGAGTCCGCCCGCCCCCAGCTTGATCCCACCAAAATAGCGGATGACGGCGAGGCACACGTTGATCAGCCGCTTGCCCTGGAGATGGGCGAGAATGGGTCTTCCCGCGGTGCCCGAGGGTTCACCGGCATCGAAGCAGCGTTCGCGCAGCCCTTGCGGGGTTTGGATGCGCCAGGCGTAGGTGAGGTGATGGGCCTGGGGGTGGCGTTTCGCCAGTGCGCCAAGGAAGGTTTCCAACGTCTGGCCGTCCGCCACCGGTCCCAGGACGGCGACGAAGCGTGAGCGCTTGATCTCGTATTCGCTCTGGTATGGGCGGGTGACGGTGAAGTCGCTCAAATCAGCCCCAGTCTCAGATCGGTCTGCCTGGTCAGTTCACGCAGCGCGGTGGAGATCTCCACCGTCAGGGTGGATTCCCGTTCCAGTTCCTTGAGATCGGCCGGCAGGCATTCCAGTTCCATGGCGGTTCGTCTTCTGATGGTTTCGAGCGATTCGGGCGGGTGGAGTCTTTTTCCCTTGCGCATGACAGGTCGCAGCAGGGGTTCCCCCTCCTGGGCATCGTCCGCTGTGGTGAGAATGTCCCCTGCCAAAACGCCTTTTTCGTCATATCTTCGATAGATCTGCTTGCGTCCCGGCCAGGTCTGTTTGCCGCTGGAGACCTTGCGCCGGGGAATTCCCGCGTATTCCTGCAATTTGTAGGCACAATTCAGGTAGGGGGCGTCGCTGGAGGTGGTGAGCCTGGTGCCGACACCGAAGCCGTCTATGGGCGCGTTCTGCGCATTGAAGCGCTGCAGCGTGTATTCATCCAGATCGCCACTGGCGAAGATTCCAGTCTGCCGGAGGCCCGCAGCATCCAGTTTTTTTCTGACTTCCTTGGCGAGGGTCGCCAGATCACCGCTGTCTATCCGTACCGCCTTGACGGGAATGTTGCGCTGCGCCAGTTCCCCGGCCAGGGCGATGACTTTGTCCACCGCCGCCAGGGTGTCATAGGTATCTATCAACAGTACCACATTCTGTGGCTGGGAAAGCGCGAAGCCACGGAAGGCGGCCAGTTCGTCGTCATGGGCCATGATGTAGGAATGGGCCATGGTGCCGAAGACGGGAATGGAAAATTTCATGCCCGCCGCCACGTTGGAGCTTCCGCCGAAACCGGCAAGGTAAGCCGCACGGGCCGCCAGGATTCCCGCTTCACTGCCGTGAGCGCGCCGCAGGCCGAAATCCACCAGGTTCTTTCCGGGAGCGGCCAGAACGCAGCGGGCCGCCTTGGAGGCGATAAGGGTTTGAAACTGAAGCAGGTTGATCAGCCGGGTTTCGACCAATTGCGCCTGGGGCAGGGGGGCGACGACCCTCAGGATCGGTTCGTTGGGAAAAAATACCGTTCCTTCCGGCATGGCATCCACGTCACCGCTGAAGGTGAGGCCGGCCAATCGATCCAGAAACCGGTCGTCGAAGAGGCCGGTCTGCCGGAGATAAGCGATTTCCTGCTGCTCGAAGGCGAGATTTTCCAGATATTCGATGGCCTGTTCCAGGCCGGCGGCCAGCAGAAAATTACGCCGCGGAGGGAATTTCCGCACGAACAGTTCGAACACCGCCGTCTCTTCCATCCCTTCATGCCAATATCCCTGCAGCATGGTGAGCTGATAGAGATCGGTCAGGAGCGCTGAAGTCATGGTTGACCTGAATCAGGAAGAGACGTTTCGCGGGATGCCGACTGTAAGCGGACGAATTCGGCCCCCCACTGACGCATTTGCTCCAGGGCTTTCGCTTCGTCTCCGGGGTTGGCGTTCACGGCCCGCATGGCATCGCTCAGGACGACGACCCGGAAGCCCTTTTCGATGGCATCCCTGACGGTGTTGAGGACACAGTATTCGGTTGCCAGACCACCGATGAAAAGGCGGGTGACACCCAGGCGCTTCAGTTTTTCCGCCAGCCCCGTTCGCTCGAATCCTGAATAGGCTTCTTGATCGGCTCGGGTCGCCTTGGAGACGATGAGGGTATTCGGCGGCAGCCGCAACCCTTCGGCGAACTCCGCACCCGAGGTGCCGGCGATACAGTGGGCCGGCCAGGGGCCTCCCCGGGATTTGAAGGAGCAATGGTCGGGGGGATGCCAGTCCCGGGTGGCGACGATCGGAAGCCCCAGGCGTTGAAATTTCTCGATGTAGCGGTTCAACAGCGGCACGATCCGGTCTCCCTCTTTCACTGCCAGAGCGCCTCCCGGAAGGAAATCCTTCTGCACATCGACGATGATCAATGCATCGCCATCGCGGGGTTCGGTCATGAGCGTACCTGATCAATGATGAGGGTGACGGTATGGTTCCGTTCGATGTTGAGCGGCTGGCTCCAACCTTCCAGATCGCCACGGGCCCCCTGGGCGTTGCCCGATTTGGCGATGCGCGCGCCGACGATGATGCGGGGAAAGTTGGACAGCTTCATCTGTGGCATCATGGCCATGGAGTCATCCAGAGTCACCGTGACCGGCAGATTCATGACCCGTTTTTTGACGATGGCGAGGGGCATCGGAGGCCCTTCCGCAGCCCGGGCGAATATATAGACCACTTGGTCGGGTTTGGCCTGGGACGCCAACTCGGGGGAAAGACTGACCGTTACCTGAATGTGCGCGGTGGCGTCGGCGGCGTTGCCGCTGGCGGTGGCTTCCGCCGGCTTCATCCCGGATTTTCGCATCACCTTTGCCAGTTGCTGCCGGGCCTCGCTGCCTGGTGGCATTTGTTCCAGCAGACGTTGCCAGTACCGCTCGGCCCTGGCAGGGTCGTTTTTTTGCAAAGCGATCAGTCCCGCCAGCCACAGCGCCCGGGGGTGTTGCGGAATTCGTTTCAGCACCGCCTGAAGCAGGCGCTCGGGTTCGCCGCCGTTGTCCTCTGTTTGGGACAGCGCTTCGGCGTAGAACAGCTGGAGGTCGGGGTTGTCCGGTGCCAGCTCGAGTGCCCGGCGGTAGGTGTCGATCGCCCGTTGCGGCTTGCCTGTGGCCTGATAGGCCCGGGCCAGCAACACCCAGTCTTCGATGACGTCGGGATTGGCCTGCAGGCGAGCCTTGAGACGCTCGATGGCCGCTTCCAGGGAAGGGGCGGGGTTGCTGCTCCGGTTCGGGGTGGATGTGGCCTGGGAGGGCGGGGCGGTGGCTTGTCCGATGAGGTCTGGACGGCCCAGGGCAAAGTAGAGTGACAGCGCGACCAGTGGCAGGACCGCCAGGGTGGCAAAGACGGCCAGCATACCCTTCATGGGCTGGGCGGGCTTGCTGTCGCCGGGGGAGGTGTTCAGTTCGAGCAGTTCCCGGTCCAGTTCGGCCACGAGTTGATCGAACTGCTCATTGTCGATGCCGCCTTCGGCCAGTTCCTGCTCCAGTTCACGTCGCCGTTGCCGGTGGGCATCCAATACGGCGGAGAGGTCGCCGGCAGAGCCGGTTTCTGCCGCGAGATGGCGCAAGGACCACCAAAAGAGTGCGTAGACACAGGCGATCAAAGCCGCGGCGAGGAGCCAGAAAGCGGTCATGAGCCAGGTTCCTCCCGGTTTTGTTGCTGCAACAATTTTCGCACTTTTTGCTGTTCTTCCTCGTTGAGGGGGGCGGCCGGTTCAGGTGTCCGGGCCTTGCCGATCCGCCACAGAACCCATCCGGCCACGAGCAAGGCAGCGAAAGGGCCCAACCACAACAGCAGCGTCGTCTTTTTTACCGGCGGCCGATAGAGCACGAAATCCCCGTAGCGGGCCACCAGGAAGGCGACGATTTCCCGGTCCGGTTTTCCCGCCATCAGCATGGCATAGACCTCGTCCCGCAAGTCCTCGGCAAGATCCGCGTTGGAATCGGCCAGAGACTGGTTTTGGCAGACCAGGCAACGCAACTCGCCGATCAGCCGGTGATAGCGCTGTTCCAGCCGGGCGTCGGGAAATTCCCGGACCTCGATACCGGCATGGACGAAAGGAACCGATAAAACGAAGAACAAGAGCAAGACGAAGTACCTGCCCTTCATGGTTGTTTCTCCAGGTAGCGGACCAGGGGACCGATCTTTTCTTCCCAATCCTTCGGGGTGATGGGGCCGATGTGTTTGTAGCGGATGATACCTTGTTTGTCGATGACAAAGGTCTCAGGCACCCCGTAAACACCCCAGTCGATGCCGGCCTTGCCCGACTCGTCGAAAAGCACCTGGCGATAAGGGTTGCCCAGTTTGTCGAGCCAGCCCAATCCCGCCTCGCGGGTGTCCTTGTAGTCGAGACCGTACAGGGTGACGCCTTCGCGGGCCAGCTGCATCAGGTAGGGATGTTCCTGTCTGCAGGCGACGCACCACGACGCCCAGACATTGAACAGGCTGACTCTGCCCTGGAAAATGTCGGGCGTGATCGACTGTTCCGGTTTCAGCAGGGAAGGGAGGGTGAAGGCCGGGGCCGGTCTGCCGACCAGTGGCGAAGGCACCTCGCGGGGATTCAGGCGCAAACCGACCGCAAGGAGAATCACCAGAGCGAAGAAAAGAGCCAGCGGGAGGATGAATTTCAGTTTGAACATGGATTTCAGGCAGGTGTGGTGACGATGGTTTCGTCCTTGACGGTCAGGCGGTAGCGGCGGTCGGCCGCGGCCAGGAAGCCGCCGGTCATCATCAGCAGACCACCGAGCCAGATCCAGCGGATGGCGGGCTTGACGTAGAGGCGCACGCTCCAGGCGTCCCCTTCCAATGACTCGCCGAGCGCCACATAGATATCCCTAGCCAGCGATGGATCGATGGCGGCTTCCGTCATGACGTTGCGTTGGACGGGGTAAAAACGCTTCTGCGGCCGGAGCCGGGCGGTGATTCTGTCGCCGTCACTGACCGTGAACAGCCCTTCCCGGGCGGTGTAGTTGGGTCCCTCGATTTCCCTGACCCCCTCGAACAGGAAGGTGTAGCCACCCAGGGTGGCGGATTCTCCCGTTTCCAGACGTACGGTTTTTTCGATGCTGAAATGATTGGAAACCGTCACCCCCACCAGAAAGACCGCCAGCCCGAAATGGGCCAGTGTCATGCCGTAGTAGCCCAGGGGTTGGCGCAATCCGCCCAGCCCCTTGCGGTGACGGAAACGTTGCCAGAGAGGCAGGAGGGAGGTCGTGGCGAGCCAGAAAGCGCAGCTCAAGCCGGCCACGGTGGCGATCTGGCCGATGTCGAACCACAAGACCGTCAGGACCACCGCAGCCACGATGCTAAGGGGGATCAGCCAGCGCACCTGACGCCACAGTCTGGAAGGGTTCCCTTGTCGCCAGGCGACCAGGGGTCCGATTCCCGCAAGCAGAAAGAGGGGGGCCGTCAAGGGCGTGAAGACGGAGCCGAAATAAGGGGGGCCCACGGAGATCTTGCCCAGCCCCAGAGCATCGAGCACCAGAGGGTAGAGGGTGCCGAGCAGAACGCTGGCGCAAGCGATCACCAGCAAGACGTTGTTGAGCAGCAGCAGGGATTCGCGGGAGAACCAGTGAAAGCGGGCATGGTCCTTCACCGTGGGGGCCCGCAGAGCGTAAAGGAGCAGGGAACCGCCAATCACCAGTCCGAGGAAAATCAGAATGAACAGCCCCCTTTCCGGGTCGTTGGCAAAAGCGTGTACCGACACCAGAATGCCCGAACGCACCAGGAACATGCCGAGCAGACTCAGGGAAAAGGCGAAGATCGCCAGCAGCACGGTCCAGGCTTTGAAAGCGCCCCTTTTTTCCGTGACCGCCAGCGAGTGGATCAAGGCGGTGGCCATCAACCATGGCATGAAAGAGGCGTTTTCCACCGGATCCCAGAACCACCAACCGCCCCATCCGAGCTCATAGTAGGCCCACCAGGAACCCAGGGTGATTCCCAGGGTGAGGAAGGCCCAGGCTACCAGCGTCCACGGCCTCGACCAGCGTGCCCAAGCGATGTCCAGAGAGCCGGAAAGCAATGCGGCGATGGCGAAGCTGAAGGGAACCGCCATGCCGACGTATCCCATGTAGAGCATGGGGGGGTGGACGGCCAGACCGAAGTCCTGCAGCAGGGGGTTGAGATCCCTGCCGTCAAGGGGGGCGGGAAGCAGGCGTTCGAAAGGATTCGAGGTGAAGAGAATGAACAACAGGATACCGACGCTGACGAGCCCCAGGACGCCCAGCACCCGGGCCACGAAGACTTCCGACAGGCCGCGGCTGAAGAGGCTGACCGCCCCTGCCCACAGACCCAGGATGGTGGCCCAAAGGAGCACCGAGCCTTCGTGGGCGCCCCAGGTGGCTGCGATGCGGTAAAACAAGGGCAGGGCCGAATTGCTGTGTTCGGCCACGTACAGCACCGAGAAGTCGTTGTCGACGAAGCTCTGGACCAGACAGCCGAAGGCGATCAGGAGAAACAGGCTTTGCGCCCGCGCCGCAGGGCGTGCCACCCCCACCCAGGCGGGCATTCCGAGCGTCGCCCCCGCCAGAGGGAAAACCGCCTGCAATGCCGCCATCAACAAAGCGAAGATCAGCGCCAGATGGCCAGCTTCGGCGATCATCGGGCTTCTCCCTTGAATTCATCGACCGGTGGCATTTTCCCGGATTTTTTCAAGGCATCGGCAACCTCCGGCGGCATGTAGTTTTCGTCGTGCTTCGCCAGAACCTGGCTGGCCTTGAACAGGCCATCGGGCTGAAGTTGTCCGATGGCGATGATGCCCTGGCCCTCCCGGAACAGGTCGGGCAGAATGTCGTCGTAGAAGACCGTCACCCTAGCGGCGCCGTCTGTGAGGGTGAAGCGCACCGCGAGGCTGCCTGGATCACGCTTCACACTGCCGTTTTCGACCAGCCCGCCGACGCGGAAGGCGTAACCGGTCGGCGCCTCGCCACTGGCGATCTGACTGGGGGTGTAGAAATAGAGCAGGTTTTTCTGAAATGCGGCCAGGGCGAGAAAAGTGGCGATACTGACGCCGACAACGATCAACGAAACCCAGACCATGCGGCGCTGTCTTGGCGTCATGGCAACCTTTCCTCCTGTCGATACCACGATTTGAGTTTTCGCATCACCTCCCGCCTCCGTAGCAGGGGCGAGAGCCAGTTCCAGACCAGGACGATCGCGGTCAATCCGTATGCGCTCCAGACATAGGCGCCGTAGCCGCCCATGTTCAACCATTGATTCCAGTTCATGTGACAGCCTTGTCAGAGTTGGACTGTGTATTCGATACCGTGGTGCCCGCCGAGTTCCCGAACAGTTCCCTGACCCAGCGGGCACGTCGTTCCCGCCACAGCAGCTCGCTGCGGGCGCGCATCAGCAGTACGGTGAAGAAATAAACCTGAAAGGCGCCGGCCATCAATAACAGGGGCCACAGCATGGAGGGATGGATGGCGGGCTTGTCCAGACGGGTGACGGTGGGGCCCTGATGCAGCGTGTTCCACCATTCCACCGAATAGTGGATGATGGGGATGTTGACACTGCCGACGATCGCCAGGATCGCCGCTGCCCTGGCGGCGGTGCGAGGATCGTCGATGGCGGAGTGGAGGGCGATGTAGCCGAGGTACAGGAACAGCAGGATCAGCTCCGAAGTCAGGCGGGCGTCCCAAACCCACCAAGTGCCCCACATGGGTTTTCCCCAGATGGCGCCGGTCACCAGGGCGAGGAAAGTGAAGGAGGCGCCGACGGGTGCCGAACTGGCGGCCATGATGTCGGCCATCTTCATGTTCCAGATCAATCCGATGCCGCCGGTGACGGCCATGAAGACGTAAATGAACAAGGACATCCAGGCGGCCGGTACATGGACGTACATGATGCGGAAGCTGTCACCCTGTTGATAGTCGGGCGGAGCGACCCATAATCCCAGATAGAGCCCTGGAATCATGAACAACAGGGTGACGGCCCAAAGCCATGGAATCCAGGAACCGGTGATGCGATAGAAATGTTTGGGTGAGGCGAGTTTATGAAAAAATGCCCACATGATTCGTCCCTTGTTGGATGGGTTCTGTCAGCGCATGATACCAGCATTCATGAGAGTGGCCCGATGATCCGATCCGAAGGCGTCCGGCTGAGGCGGGTGCGTGACGTTCCTGAGGGCCGCTTCCGATCGTCGATGGTTGGAAAAGAGACATCATATCAGATTTTGCTTAAACATCAGCTCAAGCTGATCCGGATGGCGGCCGCGATCGCGATGGGGGCCAGGGTGATCGCCAGCGCCAACAGCGAGCCGAGGAAGTACAATTGTCCGCTGATGGGCATTCCCGCTGCCGCCGCAGAGACCGCGTTGGTGGCGAAGATTAGCACTGGAATATAGAGGGGCAGGATCAACAATGTCAACAGCACGCCGCCGCGTTTCAATCCAACGGTGAGAGCGGTTCCCACGGCGCCGATCAAGCTGAGGAGGGGGGTGCCAAGGGCCAGTGTCATCACCAGGGCTGCTGTGGCGGCCGGGGACATCGTCAACAACAGGGCCAACAAGGGGGCCAGCACGATCATTGGCAAGCCGCTGATCAGCCAATGCGCCAGAACCTTGCTGGCCGCCAGCAGGGGAAGGGGGTGGGGGCTCAACGCCAGTTGTTCCAGCGTGCCGTCGAGGAAATCGGCCTTGAACAGGTTTTCCAGGGAAAACAGGGCCGCCAGCAGGGCGGCTATCCACACGACCCCCGGTGCGATGGTGCGTAGAATTTCGGGTTCGGGGCTGATGCCCAGGGGGTAGAGAGAGACGACCATGAGGAAAAAAAGGGGAGGGTTGAGTAATTCTCCACGGTGCCGGTAGGCAAGGCGAAGATCCCGCTGGAGAATTGCCCAAAAGGCGGCTAAGGATGAGACGGCCATCGCTCAACGCATTTAACGCTCAATGAAAAGCCACCCTGGGTGGGTGGCTTGTCGTCGTATGGCTGGGGGACCAGGATTCGAACCTGGGTTGGCGGAGTCAGAGTCCGCAGTCCTGCCGCTAGACGATCCCCCAATAACACATCAGCGCTTGGAGTATTGCGGGCGCTTGCGAGCCTTGTGGAGTCCGACCTTCTTGCGCTCCACCTTGCGGGCGTCGCGGGTCACGTAGCCCGCCTTGCGCAAGGGGGAACGAAGGGCCTCATCGTAATCGATCAGAGCGCGGGTGATGCCATGCCGGACCGCACCCGCCTGGCCGGTGGGACCACCGCCCTTGACTGTGACCATGATATCGAATTTGTCGGTCATTTCAACACATTCGAGCGGCTGGCGAACGATCATGCAGTCGGTCTTGCGGCCGAAATAGTCGTCCACCGGTTTGCGATTGACGATGATCTGGCCGGAGCCAGGTTTGATGAAGACACGCGCGACGGAAGTCTTGCGGCGTCCGGTACCATAGTTGTATTGCGTTTGTGCCATGACTTGTTATTTACAGTTCCAATGCTTTGGGTTGCTGGGCATGATGGTTGTGTTCGGGGCCGGCGTAAACCTTCAGTTTGCGGAACATGGCGCGTCCGAGGGGATTCTTCGGCAACATGCCACGCACGGCGCTTTCGATGATTCTTTCCGGGTGGCTGGCCCGCTGTTTTCCAAGGGTGATGGACTTGATGCCGCCTGGATAACCGCTGTGCCGGTAATAGGTTTTCTGTTCTTCCTTGCGTCCCGTGACGCGGACCTTTTCGGCGTTGATCACGATGATGTAATCGCCGGTATCCACGTGGGGGGTGTATTCGGGTTTGTGCTTGCCCCGCAAGCGCCGGGCGATTTCGCTGGCCAGACGCCCCAATGTCTTTCCTTCGGCGTCGATGAGATACCAGTCGCGTTTTACTTCGTGTGGTTTGGCGCTAAAGGTCTTCATTGTACTCCTTACGATCTATGGGGGGCTGAATAAACCGGGTATTCTAGGGGAACCATCAACCCAATGCAAGTGGATGTTGTATGAAACGCAAGCGCAATTGTCTTCGCAAGGGCGCTTCTCTCTGAGCCGGCGGTTCACGGCGCTGTTTCAGTGGTGAAGAAGCCTCGATGGACAAAATGATATACTAATGTATTTTATGGTTTAAGAACGAGCGTGAACGCCAAAAGTGAATCTGCTGCAGTGGCGCAGCGCTACCCCCGATCGCAGCAAGGTCCCGCCCTGGAAATCTACACCTTGCGGGATCTGGAGCAGGGACGAATCGCCCCGTTGGCGGCTGTTTCGAGAGATTTGCGTGACGCCATGAGCGTGGTGGCCCATGTGCTTCCTTTCCGGGTCAACCGCTATGTGGTGGAGGAGTTGATCGACTGGGAGAAGGTGCCGGACGATCCCCTTTTCCAACTGGTGTTTCCTCAACCCGGCATGTTGGATCCCGGTGATTTCGCCGCTGTCGCCGATCTGCTGGCCGGCGATGCGCCGCCGGCGGAATTGCGCCGGCGGGTGGAGGGGATCCGGCTGGCCCTCAACCCTCATCCGGCAGGTCAATTGGAACTCAATATTCCCCGCGGTCAGCAGGGTGAGCCCCTCACCGGCCTGCAGCACAAATATCGCGAGACGGTGCTGTTTTTTCCCAGCCAGGGCCAGACCTGCCACAGTTATTGCACTTTTTGTTTCCGCTGGGCTCAGTTCATCGGCGACAAGTCCTTGCGGATGGCAACCCGGGAAGCGGGCACGCTCCATGACTATCTGCGCCGTCATCGTGAGGTCACCGACCTGCTGATCACCGGTGGTGATCCCATGGTGATGAAAACCCGGCACCTGGCGGATTATCTGGAACCCTTGTTGACGCCTGAATTCGATCACCTCCGCACCCTCCGGATCGGAACCAAGTCGTTGAGTTTTTGGCCCTATCGCTATCTGACCGATCCGGATGCCGACGATATGTTGCGCCTGCTGGAGAAACTGGTGGCGGGGGGAAAGCATGTCGCCCTGATGGCCCATTACAATCACTGGCGCGAGCTGGAAACGGAAGTGGCGCGCCGCGCCATCGCCAGGGTCCGGGCCACGGGCGCGGTGATACGGGCCCAGGGGCCTTTGCTGGCCCATATCAACGACGACCCCGGTGTCTGGGCGCGGTTGTGGCAGACCCAGGTCGCCTTGGGAATCGTCCCGTATTATATGTTCGTGGAACGCGACACCGGCGCCCGGCGGTATTTCGAGGTGCCTTTGGCGCGTTGCTGGGAGATTTACCGCCAGGCGGTCCAACGGGTATCGGGGCTGGGGCGTACCGCCCGGGGGCCGAGTATGAGTGCCGGGCCGGGAAAAGTGGAGGTTCAGGGGGTCGCCACGATCCAGGGGGAAAAGGTGTTCGTGCTGCGGTTCTTGCAAGGGCGTGATCCCGATTGGGTGCAGCGGCCGTTCTTCGCCCGTTTCGATCCGCAAGCCACCTGGCTGGATCAGCTCAGGCCTGCTTTCGGGGAGCCCCGGTTTTTCTTCGAGGCGGCGTTCGAAGCCATGCGGAAACCGGATCAATGACGGGGGCGGGCATCGTAGATCAAGCGTTCATGGCCGTTGTAGACCAGGAAATGTTTTCCCTTGGCGCGGCTGATCAGGATCATGCCGGTTCTTCGCGCCATCTCCAATCCCATCTGAGTGACGCCTGAGCGCGACAGCAGCGCCGGTATGCCCATTTGGGCGGCCTTGATCACCATCTCCGAGGTCAGGCGGCCGGTGGTGTAGAAAAGCTTGTCGCCGCCTTCCATGTCCTGAAGCCACATGTAGCCCGCGATCGCATCCACCGCATTGTGCCTGCCCACGTCCTCGCAGAAGAACAGAATGTCGCTGCCCCGGCACAATGCGCAGCCGTGGACGGCGCCCGCCTGTTTGTACACCTCGTTGTGATGCCGCAAGTTGCCGAGCAGCTCGTACAGGGTGGACTGGCGAAGGGGGGGCGGGGTCAGGCGGATCTGCCGCAGATTCTCCTGCAGCCTGCCGAACACCGTTCCCTGGCCGCAACCGGTGGTGACGACACGATGATGGAGTTTCTCGTCCAGGGCGTCGGTCTTGCCGCTTCGGGTGGTCACGGCGGCGGCTTCCACTTCCCAATCCACCTGGACGGCTGCGATGTCGCTCAGTTGCCTGACCAGCCCCTGATTGCGCAGATAGCCCAGAACCAGAAGCTCGGGTTGGGTTCCCAGGGTCATCAGGGTGACGATTTCCCGGCGATCCAGATAAAGGGTCAGCGGACGTTCCGCGGCGATATCGCGGCTGACGGGACGGCCATGCTCGTCGTAAGCGGTGACCGGCAGAGCGGCCTCCAGTCCGGCGTCGGTCATTTGCGGCGCGGGGGTATCCGGTTTCATTGGAATGGGCGGCAGCTTGCCAGATCCTCGAGACACAAATCGAGCGCCCGTTCCCAGTGAGGGAGGTGAATGGCGAAAGTGTCCGTGAGCCGCCGGGTGTCCAGAACCGAATAGCCGGGCCGTCTGGCCGCTGTGGGGTAATCGCGGGTGGCGATGGGATCCACCCGGGCGGCCTCTTGGGGCAGGAGATCCAGCTCGATGGCCCGGCGGCGGATCGCTGCCGCGAATCCGTGCCAGTGGGTCTGACCGGCGCAGGTGAGATGATAGATGCCCGAATGACTCTCTATCGTCATCCGGTCACGGGCGAGCATTTGGGCGGTCGCCTCGGCGATCAGGCGGCTCCAGGTGGGCGAGCCGGTTTGGTCCGCGACCACCCCGATGCGTTCGCGTTCCCGCATCAGCCGCAGCATGGTCAGGAGGAAGTTCCGCCCGCGGGCGCCATAGACCCAAGCGGTTCTCAAGATCCAGTGGCTGGCGCCGGCAGCCTGGATCGCCCGTTCCCCCGCCAGTTTGGTGCGGCCATAGACACCCTGGGGCGCGACCGGATCGGTCTCGCGATACGGCTTGCCCGCCTCTCCGGAAAAGACATAGTCGGTCGAATAGTGAATCAGGCCGGCGCCGAGCCTTTTGGCTTCTTCCGCCAGGATGCCGGGGGCGATGGCGTTGATTTTCTCCGCCAGCTCCGGTTCTTCTTCCGCCTGGTCGACGGCCGTATAGGCCGCGGCGTTGACGATGAGGCGCGGGCGGATTTTACGCAGCAGGGGAACGAAAGTGTCCGCGCAGGCCAAATCCACCGCCGGCTCGCTTTCCCGGCCCACGGTGATGACCGGGCCAAAGGGCAGCAGCGCCCGTTGCAGCTCCCAGGCGACCTGGCCCTTCTGGCCGATCAGCAGGATGGGGTTCATGCCTCGTAAGGGGGCAAGTCCGCCCGGCCCGTCTCGTTCAGGGTCGCTGCCGCGGCATCCTTGTCGGACAGCAGTGGATCGGTGAGTGGCCATTCGATTCCGATGTCCGGATCGTTCCAGAGCAGGCTGTGCTCGGTGTCCGGATTGTAGAAGTCGGTGCATTTGTAAGCGAACAGCGCTTGCTCGCTGAGGACGCAGAAACCGTGGGCGAATCCCTCGGGCACGAAGAGCTGCAGATGGTTGTCGGCGGACAGCTCGTAGCCCACCCATTGGCCGAAGGTGGGAGATCCCCGGCGGATGTCGACCGCGACGTCGAACACCGCTCCTTGCAACACCTGAACCAGTTTCCCCTGTGGTTGAGGCCACTGGTAGTGGAGCCCGCGCAGGATTCCACGGCGTGACAAGGAAAGGTTGTCCTGAACGAAGTCCCGGTCGAGACCGGCTCCCCCGTAGCGCCGCCTGTTCCAGCTTTCCATGAAGTAGCCCCGGTGATCGCCGAAGACGTCCGGTTCGATGAGCAAGACGCCCGGCAGCCGGGTTTCGGTGATTTTCACCATACCGCTCCTTGTTCCAAGACTTGTTTGAGATAAGCGCCATAGCCGTTGTTCTTGTATTGGTCCGCCAGACGCGCCAGCTGCCTGGCATCGATCCAGCCCCGGGCGTAGGCGACCTCTTCCGGGCAGCAGATCTTGAGGCCCTGACGCTGCTCGATGGTCTGGATGAACTGGGAAGCCTGCATCAGCGATTCATGGGTACCGGTGTCGAGCCAGGCGATGCCTCGGCCCATTCTTTCAAGATGCAGCTTGTCCTGCCGCAGATACAGGGCGTTGAGGTCAGTGATCTCGAGCTCGCCCCGCGGAGAAGGCGTCAGCGATCTGGCCAGTTCGCTGACCGTTTCGTCGTAGAAATAGATGCCGGTGACCGCCCAGTGGGATTGGGGGTTCTTGGGTTTCTCTTCCAGGCCGACGACTTTGCCATCCGGATCGAAGCAGGCCACGCCGTATCGCTCGGGATCCTTGACCCAGTAACCGAACACCGTGGCGCCTTCCCGGCGGTGGTCGGCATGGACGAGAAGGTCGGTCAAACCGTGGCCGTAGAAGATGTTGTCCCCCAGAACCAGACAGCTGGGTCGTCCGCCGAGAAAATCCTCACCGATCAAAAAAGCCTGGGCCAGTCCGCCCGGATGAGGCTGGACCGCGTAGTGCAAATCCAGGCCCCACTGGCTGCCGTCGTTCAGCAGGCGATGAAAGAGCGGGGCGTCATGGGGCGTGGTGATGACGAGAATGTCCCGGATACCGGCCAGCATCAGGGTGGCCAGGGGGTAGTAGATCATCGGTTTGTCGTAGACCGGGAGCAGCTGCTTGCTGACGGCGTGGGTGAGGGGATGGAGACGGGTGCCCGATCCGCCGGCAAGGATGATGCCCTTGCGCCGGGTCGCCTCCGGCCGGCCGTTGTGCGTCGTTTTGGTCATCCGGCCACTCCCAAGCGCTCGCGGCGATAGCTGCCATCGGTGACCCGCTGGCACCAGGCGCGGTTGTCGAGATACCAGCGTACTGTTTTTTCGATGCCGGTATCGAAGGTTTCCTTCGGTCGCCAGCCCAGTTCCCGCTGGATCTTGCCGGCGTCGATGGCGTAGCGCAGATCGTGACCGGGACGGTCCTGGACGTAGGTGATCAGCCGCTCGTGGGGGCGGTGGGGTGAGTCGGGGAGCAATTCGTCGAGGATATGGCAGATCGTCCTGACCACTTCGACGTTGGTTTTTTCATTGTTGCCGCCCACGTTGTAGACCTCTCCCGGACATCCGGCTTCCAGCACCCTTTCAATGGCGCGGCAGTGATCCTCGACATAGAGCCAGTCGCGGATGTTGAGGCCCTGGCCATAGACGGGCAGGGGTCTGCCCTCCAGGGCATTGAGCACCATCAGGGGGATGAGTTTTTCCGGGAACTGATAGGGGCCGTAGTTGTTGGAGCAATTGGTAGTCAGGGTGGGCAGGCCATAAGTGTGATGATAGGCGCGCACCAGATGATCGGAGCCGGCCTTGGAAGCGGAGTAGGGAGAATTGGGCCGGTAAGGGGTTTGCTCGGTGAATTTTCCTGTCTCCCCAAGCGAGCCGTAGACCTCGTCGGTCGATATGTGGAGGAAGCGGAAAGCCTCGCGCTCCTCTCCCGGAAGTTCGCGCCAGTACCGGCGGGCCGCTTCCAGCAGTTCGAAGGTTCCCGTGACGTTGGTATGAATGAACTCGCCGGGAGAATCGATGGAGCGGTCCACATGGCTTTCGGCGGCGAAGTTGATGATGGCCTGGGGCTTGTGGGTGGCCAGAAGATCGCGCAACAGCCTGCGGTCGGTGATCGAGCCATGGACGAAGACGTGATCGGCATCTTCCATCACCGGCGCCAGGGTGTCGAGATTGCCGGCATAGGTCAGAGCGTCGAGGTTGATAATGCGTGCCTGCCGCCGGGCGATCTGGCGCAGGACGAAATTGCCGCCGATGAAGCCGGCGCCGCCGGTCACCAGCCAGGTGGGTCGGGTCATCTGCCCCTCCGTGTCATCATGCCTTTGGATGGATTGTAGCCCCAAATGGCCAAAGCCATAAATAATAGCATCGCTCCCAGAGTATAGAGAAAGGCGTAAGGGTTGAACTGCCCATACAGGGCGTGGCGTATCAGTTCCACCGCCTGGGAGAATGGGTTGTATTCGGCCAGGGTGGCCAGAAGGGGGCTCGATTCCTGGAGTCGCCACAAAGGATAGAGGGCGGTGGAGAGGAAAAACATGGGAAAGATGACGAAGTTCATTACCCCGGCGAAATTCTCCAGTTGTTTGATGAACGATGACAGAAACATACCCAGGGCGCCCAGCATCAACCCTGCCAGCAACAGTGCCGGAAAGACCTCGATATATCCAGTGGCCGGCGGGCGGATTTCATAGAGCCAGGCGATTCCCAGAAAAACATACGCTTGAAGGATGGAGACACAGGTGCTGGCCAAAAGTTTGCTCGAGAGAAGATACCAGCGGGGCAGGGGGGAAACCAGCAGGATCCGCATGCTGCCCATCTCGCGGTCGTACACCATCGACAGGGAGCTCTGCATGCCGTTGAACAGCAGGATCATGCCCGCCAGCCCCGGAGTGATGTATTCTTCGTACAATATGTAGGTTTGATAGGGAGGGATGACGGCGATGCCCAGGGTCGCCCGGAATCCGGCGGCGAAAATGAACAACCACACCAGGGGCCGCACCAGGGCGGAGACGAAGCGGCCGCGCTGATGGAGGAAGCGCAAGACTTCCCGGCCGATGATGGCCTCGGTGGCGCGCAGGTAATGCAGCAGGTTCATCAGGTGGCCTCCGTGGTCAGCGCTTCGAACGCTTCTCCCAGTCCGGTCACCTGGAGGCGATGGATCACGTCGGTGACGATGCCGGTGGCGCGGATGCGGCCCCGGTGGAGAACGATCAACTCATCCGAGGCTTCCACCTCGTCTATCAGGTGAGTGGCCCAGAGAATGCCTATGCCTTCAGCGGCCAGGTGATGGACGTGGCTCACCAGGGCCATGCGGCTGGGAATATCGAGACCTACGGTGGGCTCGTCCAGCAGCAGCAGGGCGGGCCGATGGAGCAGCGCCCGGGCGATCTCCACCCGGCGGCGGTAACCGCCGCTCAGTGCCCGCACCTTGGTCTTCAGATATTGGATGGCTTGCAGCCGTTCCAGTTCGGTGGCGATGCGCCGGGTGGCGTCGCGGCGGCCGAGGCCGTGCAGGGAGGCGTGGTAGCGCAGATTCTGCTCCACCGTCAGATCCAGATCCAGCGTCGGTTGCTGGAACACCACCCCCATATGAGCCAGGGCCTGCCGCGAGTGACTTTTGTTGTCGAAGCCGGCGATCTGGATGTGGCCGCTACGGCTGTCGAACAGGCGGGTGATGAGGTTGAAAAGGGTACTCTTGCCGGCCCCGTTGGGGCCCAGAAGAATGGCGCAGCAGCCCTGGGGGACGATGAACGAGACATCATCCAGGGCTTTTTTGCGGCCGTAGGCGAAGCTGACGTGCCTGACTTCGAGTGCGGCCGGGTTCATGGCCTGACCGCCACGCCCCAGGGATAATGGCCGACCGGAACGGACTTGACGGGCTTGAGGGCTTCGGTATCGATCACGGTGACATCGTGGCTGGCGCCATTGGTGGTGTAGAGGCGCTTGCCGTCGGTGGAAAAAGCCAGATGCCAGACCCGCTTGCCGGTGAGCAGGTAGTCCACCACTTCCAGCTTCTGGGCGTCGATTACCGCCACCCGGTTGGCCGGCCCCAGGGCGACGTAGCCGTAGCGGCGCCGGCTGTCGATGATCACCCCCACCGGTTGCACCAACGCCTGGGTGACGCCTGGGATCTGAAAGTGGATCTTCTTGACAATTTCCTTGCTGCCGGTGTCGATGATCGTCAGGGTGCTGCCGATTTCCGAAGTGACCCATAACTGCTGGCTGTCGGGGGTGAAGGCAGCGGCCCGGGGGCGCGGATCCACCAGCGTGTTGTGGGCGATTTCCAGGGTGCGGGTGTCGATCCAGTGGGCCATGTTGGTGGTTTCTGAAGTGCTGATCACCCATTTTCCATCGGGGCTGGTGGCGATTCCCTCCGGCTCGACGCCAACGGGTATGGCTTTCACCACCTTGCCGGTCTGCAGGTCGATCACCGTGACCTGGTTGTCGTCTTCGTTGGAGACGTACATCCGCCGGCCCTCGGGGTCGATGGCGAAGGTTTCCGGATCCTCACCGGAGGGCAGCGTGCCGACGACCTTGTAAGTTCCGCCATCGAGCACCTGAATGGTGTCGTCGTCGCTGACGGCGACGTAGATCTGTTTGAAGTCGGGGCTGAAGTGAATATCCCGTGGCCGGCGGCCGATCTTGACGGTTTTCGCCAGGGTCAGGGTGTCGCCATCGACGATGGCCAAGGCATTGTCCTTTTCCAGAGTGACGACGATGGTGTCCGCCAGGGATAAGGCGGGCAAAAGGGCGAAACAGGCGGCAAGTAAAAATCGTTTCATGGTCGTTTCCTTGTCAGATGGCAAAGGGATTCGCGTTCGTCATAGCCCAGGGTGTCCAGTTCATCGACCGGATGGAGAAAACCTTCCAGCGGCGCCACCGCCACCACCGCGCGGGGGCCGGTGAGCAGAATCGGTTGGCGCAGCTGGCCGTTCCAGCGGCGAAAGGAAAGCGGTCTGCCCTTGAACCCCGCCAGGGCCAAGCGATCACTCAGGAGAAATTCCCGGATTTTGGCGAAATCGACACTTTGGGTGCGGGTGGCCGCCTCGCCGATGGCGCGGACGGCGAGCCAGGCGGCATAGTCGCGTGGCTTCATCCAGCGTCCGGCACGCTCGCGGAAGCGGTTCTGCAACTGGACCGCGCCCCATTGTTCGTGCGCCGGGTGCCAGGCGGTGGCGATCAGTCCCTGGGAACCGGCCACCGGTCTCGGCAGCCAGGTGCGGTAGGGAAAGTAATCGCCGAAAAGCCCCGCCTCGTCGGCCACCAGAAGGATGTCGTATTCGACGCCCTGGGTGAAGGTGGCGACCAGCGCCTGGGCGGTGCGGCGGGCGTCGAAATCATGGGTCCACGGTTTTTCCGCGACCAGTTTCACGCCGAAGCGTTTGGCGGTCCGGCGGATGGCGCGGGCGAACAACCGATCCTGCCGCCGCTTGCCCGGAACCAGAAACCAGTCTTCCCAGCGTTTTTTCTTCAGATACTGGCCCAAGGCGTCGGCGCGCATGGCATGGCTGGGGAGGGTATGCAGCACGTTGGCCCGGCAGTCCCGGCCACGTAAACGGTCGTCGTAGGCGCCGGCATTGTACAATATCACCGCCTCGGCGCCTTCCATGTCCGCCATCTGCTGAATGTCGCTGGCCGGCAGATTGACGATAATGTGACGATACCCCTCTTTGAGCAGAAAATAGAAGGCCCGTCGGGGATCTTCACCGTGATGCAGGGTTGCGCCGAGGAGCTTGAATTTCTGGCCGGTGAAACGCCCGGTCGTGTTGTCGTCCTCGATGCCCAACTCGGCGCCCCGGAGGCCGATGTCGGCATGGACCGGTTCGAGATTGGCCGCGGCAGGGCGGAGGTCTTCGGGCTGTTTTCCCAAAAAGGCGATGTGAACGGTGGCCGCTTCCGCTGTCAAAGGAAGTGCCAGCAGGACCGGAATCCACAGGAATGGAAGTAGTTTGGACAGGTTCATGGCGGAAAATTATACTTGATCCTCGAGATGACCATGACAGGGAAAACTTCCCATGATCTGCGATTTCCCCGGACCTGGCTGCTGTGCGGCAACAAGGCGGGGGACAACACTCAGCTGTCGGCCCTCGCCGGGGCCTTGGGCTGGCCCTATGAAATCAAGCGGATGTCCTATCGCCCCCATGAGCTCCTGGTAGGGCGGTTCGGCGCCACTTTGGCGGGGATCGACCGGCGGCGAAGCGACGATCTGGCTCCGCCCTGGCCGGATTTGATTCTCACCGCGGGCCGGCGCAACGAGCCGGTGGCGTTATGGATCCGGAAGCAGGCCGCCAAAGTCGGACAGGCGGTGAAAATCGTCCATGTGGGAAGACCCTGGGCGCCGCTGCGGCACTTCGATCTGATCGTGACCACCCCTCAATACCAGCTTCCCGATGCGCCCAACGTCTTGTCCCTGACCTTGCCACTGCAGCGGCTGGACGAGCAGGTGCTGCAGCGGGAGGCGGCAGCCTGGCGGCCGAGGATTCCGCTTCCGGCGCCCTATGTCGTCTTGCTGGTGGGGGGGGACAGTGGTCCCTACGCATTCGATGAGGCGGCGGCGCGCAGATTGGCGGCAGAGGCGGGCCGGCTGGCGAAACACAAGGGGGCGTCGTTGCTCGTCAGCACCAGCGCCAGAACCGCGCCGGCTGCCGCCCGGGCCCTGGAACGGGCGATCGAGGTGCCGGCCCGGGTGTTTCACTGGCGTCCCGGAAGCGGGCGCAATCCCTACCTCGCGTTTTTGGCCCTGGCGGAAGAGCTCATCGTCACCGGAGACAGTATGTCGATGCTGGCGGAAGCCTGCGCCACCGGCAAGCCGGTCCACATCTTTCCCTTGGGTGGGGGCCGTTTCGCGATGCGGCCGGAAAGGCCACAACCTGTCAGCGGAAGCCTGTGGAGCCGGCAACGGCTTCGCGCCTTGCGCGGCGCACTGGCGTTGACCCTGGCCCCAGGCCGTTTGAAACGCGATGTCCGCAGAATCCACCGGGCGCTGATCCACTCTGGCAGAGCAGTCTGGTTGGGAGAAAAAAGGGTGGCCGGGACGTTTCAGCCGGTTTCGGGCGAGTTGGATGAGGCGGCTGAAAAGGTTCGGCGGATGTTCGCCGGTTGGCGGCCATGAGGCGCGGTTTCTGCTTGGGCGAGTGGCTGAAGAAAGTCCCGGCGATGCAACCGTTCCAGGATGCCGGGCATCATATGACGCGGGAGAATCTCGACGTTTTCTGCGCCTGGGGGAGATAACGGTCGAAGACCATGCAAACGTTGCGGAGCAAAAGCCTTCCTGCGGGGCGCACCTGGAGCGCCCGGGACGAGAGCTCGATCAGTCCGTCCGCTTCCATGATTCGCAGTTGTTCGACTTCGGGGCTGAAGTATTCGTGAAAGTCGATATCGAACGATGCCTCGATGGCGGGAAAATCGATCCTGCCGTAACACATGATGTTCTCGATGACCCGGCGGCGGATCTTGTCGTCCAGACTTAGGGCGTATCCCTTGAGCAGTGCCGGTTTCCCTTCGTCGAGGGCGGCGTAATAGTTTTCCAGGGTGCGGTGGTTCTGCACGTAGCAGTCGCTCACCTGGCCGATGGCGGTCACGCCCATCCCCACCAGGTCACAGTTGGCGTGGGTCGAGTAACCCTGGAAGTTCCGGTACAGGGTGCCTTCCTGGCGGGCGCGGTTGAGTTCGTCTTCCGGCCTGGCGAAGTGATCCATGCCGATGTAGACGTAACCTGCGGCGTTGAGTTTCTCCACCGAGCGCTGGAGAATGGCCAGTTTCTCGTCGGGTGAAGGCAGTTCTTCCGCCTTGATTCGTTGCTGGGGCGGGAATCTGTCCGGCAGATGGGCGTAGTTGAAGAGGGAAATCCGGTTGGGAGCCGCCTCGATGAGGGTATCGAGCGTGATGGAGAAGCTTTGCAGGGTCTGCAGCGGCAATCCGTAGATCAGGTCGGTATTGATGGATCTGAACCCGATCCGGCGTGCCGCCTCGATCAGCCCAAGCGTCGCCTGTTGTGACTGGATGCGGTGTACCGCCTTCTGCACATGGGGATCGAAGTCCTGAACGCCCAGGCTGATGCGGTTGAATCCCAGATCCCACAAGGCTTGCAAATAGCCTGTATCCACAGTCCTGGGGTCCACTTCGATGGAGAAGTCGCGCCTATCGTCCTGACGCAGGCTGAAGTGCCGTCTCACCTGGTGCAACAATGCTTCCAGTTGAGGGGGTGAGAGAAAGGTGGGCGTACCGCCCCCCAGATGAAGTTGCTCCACTTGCCGTTGCCGGTCGAACAGGGCGCCTTGCATTTCGATTTCCCGGTAGAGCCGGTCGAGGTATTCCAGCGCCTTTTCCTTCCTTTTGGTGATGACCTTGTTGCAGGCGCAATAAAAACAAAGGGTGGCGCAGAAGGGAATGTGGAAGTACAGGGACAGGGGTTTTGGGGGGCTTTCCCGGTTGCTTCGTTCAACCGCCCGCAGGTAATCTTCGCAGGAGAAGGCTTCCGTGAACTGGACGGCGGTGGGGTAAGAGGTGTAGCGGGGGCCGGCCTTGTCGTAACGTTTGATCAGGGAGGGATCGAAAGTCAGGCGCAAGCCGGCTTTGGAAGCATTCAAATCAGTTACCATTCGGAAGTGTTTTCGAAGGCATTTGGTGCTTGGCTCATCCTGTAGTTTTCATGTTCAGCTTCGCATCGGCGATGAAGAGGTCTTGACAATCAGGGAAGCTGTAAGCTGCCGCTTTCGCCGCTGATCAGGGTATACATCCCGTAATCCAGTTCATTGTTGTTGGTATTGAAGAAAGTTGTGCGGTGTCTGTATACACTCATCACAATCGGCGTGGAAAATGGTGGGGAGCTTGCCAGGCCACCGGTCAGCTTTTCGATCAATTCTCCGGGAATTGTTCCATTGCCGTCATCCTGGAAGCGGCAGTGAATGGTTCTGGTATCCGTAGTCGAATTGGAAGGTGATTCCATATCGAAATTCAGCTTGGTGGCGGTCAGAGTCACGAAGACCGTTCCCTGGCCTCCCTGGCCGTTCCAGCGCACATCCAAAGGGGCGCCAGGGTTGAGGGTTGCGGTACCGGAGAGCAGATCGGGGGCTGTGACCGTCAGCGGGGCCAGCGTGGCGGAGGTGGAAAAGGGACCTATGTCAGGGCCTCCATTGCCGGAAAAGGTATATCTCGCTTCTGTTTGAAAGAACGTTTCCGGTAATTGGGCGAAGTAAAAAAATCCCATGGATGGCCCGGAACTTGGGCTCAATGGCACGTCGATGCTTCCAGCCTGGTCCGAAACGAGTTCCAATTTCTCGCCCGCATTGAGGAATAACGCATCTGCGCAGGTATTTGGATCCTTACCTGGATCTTCACCTGGATCAATATCGTTGGTCGTGATCATTTCACATTGATCGATTGTTTGCTTGTCCAGAAACTGGGACATCAGTTCATCACCGGTATCGCCAAAGCTCTGGTTGGGACAGATCTGTATGAATGTGCCGCTTGCACTTCGGGTCGATGAAATCGTCGGGGTGCTTGTGGGAAGGGTCGAAATTGCGCTTCGGAACTCGGAGACGGTCAGGTTGCCAATTCTCAACCCGCCTTCAGCGTTAGTGGATTGATCGGTCACCAGGAAGGACTGAATGTCCAGGGACAGGAATTCCAGCGTGCCGGGTTTGGTGATGGCCCCGGCCAACCGCCAGTTACCAGGTGTCAATTCAAAAGGCAGGTTGTTCAGGTCGGTAAGACGTATCGGATTCACCTTGGCCCCTGATTTCAGTCGAAAGGATGGCAGCCAGGGTTTCAGGTCCGTATTCCAGTCCGGGTATTCGTGAATCGTGCCATCGGGGGAAAGGAGGGCTACATGGACATCGACAATCATTGTCTCGTCACTTCCCTGCCCGGATACATGGATGCTTGGTGGTTCGCCGCTACCGGGATTCACGATGGGGCTGTCGATAAAAACAGCGATGGTTGGTTCTCCCATGACTGAACAGGAGAAAGCAAGCATTAAGAAAAGTGGGAATGAAGAAAACACTTTACGGAATTTCATAAATACCTCCACGCTACCCCGATAGATGCAAAAGAGCCTGTTCAGGGAAAACGGATGATTTACCAACAACCTGAGTTCCTAAGACATACAGGGAAGTATCGTGACATAAATCCACGGGTTCTACCAAGCATAGACCAAAAATTGGCAGGAGTTTGTCGGTGACAAGGGTCTGATCGCACGCTAACCCGGCCCCTCTCCAGGAGAGGGGCTGGGTGCTCGAGGGAAGGTCAGGCCGCCTGTTTCGTTTCCCGGTTGTCCCAACCCAGGGGATGGCCCGGTGGAGGCGCCAGCGGTTCAAGCCGTTCGATCAACTCGAGAGCGTCGTGGCGGACGTGGTTCTGCGCCATCTCCCGCCTTACGTCGTCTTCTGTCACCAGTCCGTTTTCCAGGCACTCTTTGACCAAACCGAAGAAATAGCGCTCGATGTTGGGATCGGGATGGGGCTTGTAGTGGCCCAGGAAGGCGTATTCCCCGAACAGGGTGCGCCGGGCACGTGAGATCAGACCCCAGAAGTTATTGGTTTCCGGTGGGCGGAAGTCCACCGGCAGGCCGCTTTTCCAAGGCTGGGTGCGGCGTTTGGTGGTATGCAGCATTTTGGTTTGGGAGGTGAGCTTGTCGAAATCGTTCCATTCGTTTTCGAACAGTTCGATGAGTTCACGGGGTTCGCGCTTGAGGCAGATCCAGTCCATGTAGTCCACCTTGAACTCGAACATCTGGTTGAAGGTCTCCTCCACTTTCCAATGGGTCAACTTGGCGTTGTCGAGCAACATCACGCTGCTGGCCAGGCAGCCGGTCTTGCCTTTCCTGCCGCTGCGGGGGCGGCACATGATTCCGGCGCTTCCCATATCGCGCGACAGCAGTTCCCATACGTCACCGACGGCAAACACGTCGGGATCGACCACGACGGAACGGCCTTGATAATTCATCCGCTCGGGGGGCATGAAGCGGAGGGGCGTGAATGATTGCAGGTCGTCATTGAGCCAGGTGCGCTTTACGCCATCGCGCAGATAAAGCCGGCCTTCCTTTTGTTGCATGAATGGAAAGTTCTTATGCTCGAGGATTTCCACTTCGAACTTGTCGGCATGGGGGGAATTACGCTTCATGCTGTATGCGGCGACGATGGCCCCCAGCCATTGTTTGTGGTTGGTATGAATGAATACACGGTATTGCATAGCTTGGATACCTCTAGCCCCGGTGTGAGTTGAAAGACCAGTTTAGACAATCTAAACCATAAAATCGATAAGGTTATGGGGTCAGTCTGACCGCCAGGCCCAGGGACTGGATTTGTTCCGCGAAATGGCGCATCCAGTCATCCGCTACTGCCCCCAACCGGTTCGCTTCCGGCTGCATGGAAGGTCTGGCCAGGCCGTATAACATCACTTCCTTCAAGGCGATGCCTTTTTGCCCGGCCTCCGCGAGAAAGTCCAGGTAGACCCGGCACTCTTCCGGGGAGGGGGGGGCGCCGTCGAGGGTGAACAGGCTGGTCTGAATGCGGACAGGGCACAATCTGGCGGCCGTTTCCAGATTCTCCATGACCTGACGTGGAGAAATGGAAGATCCGTTGATCCGACGTAACCCCTTGGAGGTGGCGCGATCGAGTTTGAACCACAATTCCCCTCCTGTCTTCCCCCAAAGGGCCAATCCGGCCTGAACCTTTTCCCGCCGCAGCATGCTGCCGTTGCTGATGATGACCCTGGCGATCCGGCTGGTGATGGCCGAGCCTTCGAGAATGTTTGCGATGATGGAAACGGCTTGGTCGAAGTCCTTCAAGGTGGTGGGTTCGCCATTACCGGAAACGGCGATATCCTGAAGGGTCTGGAGGTCTTCGGGAACCTTGAACCGGCGAAAGAATTCACCGCTGCTTAGTTGCCTCAGCATGCCCGTCAGCTCCGCCTCGAGCCTTTCCGGGTCGAGTTCAGGGGCCGGCCCTCGTTTCAGCTCCGGTACTTGGCAATACAGGCAGCGCCAGTTGCAGGCATTGTTGGGGTTGAAGTTGATCCCGACCGAGATGCCGCCCGCCCGCCGCGAGACCACCGGATAAACATAGGTCAGGCCCGCGCTGCCGCGGTCGTGATTGGAGATCCGAAGCGAACGTATCGTCTCAGTAGCCATGGTCCAGGGGTTGGGGAATGGCCTGGTCGCCTATGAAGCGCCAGAAATCCAGGGTGCCCCGCTGGTTGAAGGGGATGCGAAGATCCCGGCTCCAGCCCCGGGCAACCCGCAAATGCCCCTTGACCTCGTATTCGATAGCCTGATGGGTGCCAAGTTCCATCACCTGTTGCAACAGATCGAGTGTTTGCACGCTGGCGACGATGGGAACGGTGGCGCTGCCGTAGGCCGGGACGCGGATGTGCCGGTTGCTGAGGCCCCGTGCCAGGGGGTGGCCGTTCAGCAGCACATCGGCCGCGACGCCTTTGAGGTCGAAGCCGTAGTCGTTGGGGTTGTCGACTCTCAGGGTGACCAGAAACTGCTGGGCGAGCAGTTTGCCGCCGCGTAGCTGGACATCGGTGACCGCCACCCGGGGTTGTTCGAAAGTGGAAAGATTGGCGCAGCCGGCGAGCCATAGAACCGGTATCACGAAGAATAAGGACAACAGATAGCGCATATCCGTATATTGGAAGAATTCAGATGTTTGGTTGCGGGGATTCTAACATGCCCATTGTGGAGGAGGAGACGGGCATTTCAGTCATCGTTTTTTTCCTCCCGTTCTTCGTGTTCATACAATTCGGCGATCTCCTTCAGCCGGGCGACGGCTTTGCCGTTGATGCTGTCTTCCGGGTAATTTCCCTCTTGATCCCGGTCGCCGGCAGGTGCCCCCAGCAGAATTTCCAGGGCTTGATCGACGTGATCGATGGCATAGAGGTTGAAGCGGGAGGTGGCCACGGCCTCGATCACTTCATCCTTCAGGATCAGATCGTCGCTATTGGCTCGGGGCAGGATGACGCCGTGGCTGCCATCGAGTCCCCTGGCCCGGCAGAGGTGGAAAAATCCTTCGATTTTTTCATTGATTCCCCCGACTGCCTGGACCTCGCCATACTGGTTGAGAGAGCCGGTGACCGCAAAACACTGGCGGATCGGCAGGTGCGTCAGGGCGGAGATCAGGGCGCAGACTTCCGCCAGGGCGGCACTGTCGCCGTCGATGTAGCCATAGGACTGTTCCAGGGCGATATGGGCCGAGATGGCGAAGGGGAACTTCTGGGCATATCGATAACCGAGGTAACCCGACAGAATCATCACCCCCTTGGAGTGGATCGGCTGGCCCAGATTGACTTCCCTTTCGATGTCCACGATGCCCTTCGACCCGGGATAGACCGTGGCGGTGATTCTGGCGGGGGTGCCAAAGGAGGATTTGCCGGTTTCAAAAACCGTGAGCCCGTTGATTTTTCCCACAGATGCCCCTTGGGTATCGATGAGAATGGTGCCGTCCAGGATCTCCTGCAAAATTATTTTGGCCAATCGCCCTTCCCGCGCTTCTTTGGCTTGCAAAGCCGCGATCACATGGGATTCGTCAATCACTTTCGCCCTCTGTTGGTCGCGAATCCAGTCGGCCTCGCAAAGCAGATCGACGATTTCGGCGAACTGGGAGGAAAGTTTGCGCTGGCATTCCGCCAGGCGGGAACTGAAGTCGGCCATTCTCCGGGTTGCGGATCGGGTCAGGGGGGCGGTTTTTTGTTGCCGGGTCTGATGGGCCAGAACCCGGGCGAAGGCCGCCAGATTGTCGGGAGTGCGGGGCAATTCATCGTCGAAGTCGGCCAGAACCTTGAAGATTTCGCAAAAATCCGGATCGGCTTCCTGAAGCAGGTAATATTGTTCCCGGCTGCCGATGAGTATGACCTTGACATCGAGGGGGATGGGTCGGGGAAGCAGGGTGGCGGGGAGCAGGGTGGCAGGTTCCTGAAGTGTGCGTTCGATCACCAGTTGCCGCCGTTGCAGGGTTCTTTTCAGGGTCACCCAGGACAACGGCTCTGTCAGCAGTTTATTGGTTTCGAGGATCAGATAGCCGCCGTTGGCCAGATGCAGCGATCCTGGATAGATCATCCGGTGATTGGTCTCCAGAACCCCTTGTTCGGTGGTGTATTCGATGTGACCGAACAGATTGGGGGAGTTCGGATGGGGTTCATGGATCACCGGTGCGCCATCGTCGGGGGCGTGATGGACGAACAGGTTGGGAGCATAGCTTTCCTGTAACAGTTTGCGTTTTTCCGCTTCGTTCATTTGTTCCTGGCACAGCTTTTCCTGGGCGGTGCGTTCCAGATCCTGGCGCAGCGAACGAAAGAAACGGGTCAGCCCGGCGTTGTCTTGGTATTGCTCTTCCAGTGGACGGAGCAGGGGATCGATGGCCTGACGAACGGTGGTGTGATCGAGGCGGCGTTGCTTTTCCGCGGCCTCGCGCTTCCATTGCGGCAATTCCGCCAGCAGGTCGGCAAGATAGTCTTCGAGCCGGGAGACGGCTTGATTGAAGGTTTCTCGCTCCTTTTCCGTCATCCGCGCGAATTGGGCCTCGTCGAGGGGGGCGCCGTCCGTGAGCGGGGTGAAGGTGATCGACTCGCCTTCGCGAAACATCGCCACATTCATTTCCAGGGCTTTTTTCTCCACGCGGCTCAGGGCATGTTCGTAGCGTTGATTGAAATCACGTTCGATGGCGTGTTTGCGCCGTTGATAAGAGGGGCTTTCGAAGGCGGCCGGAAAAGTGTCGAGCAACTTGGAGATGAGATTGTCGATCGCTTGGGCGAATGCTTCACTTTGCCCTGCGGGAAGAGCGACCGCCAGGGGTTCCCTGGGGTGTTCGAAATTATTGAGGTAGATCCAGTCGTCGGGCGTTTCATGTTCGAGAGCGGCTTCCTGAAGCAGTGTCTTGGTCAGTGTGAGCCGGCCCGAGCCTTCCTCTCCCATCACGTAGATATGATAGCCGGGTCGTTGCATGGCCATGGCGAAACGCAGAGCCTGGGCGGCCCGGTTTTGGCCGAGAATGCCCGGCAGGGGTTCCAGCTCGGCGGTGGTGTGGAACGGGGGCAAGGCGGATTCGCCTTCGGGGCGGAGGTCGCTGGAAAGCAGGGCGGGATGGGCCTTGGATACGGTCATGGAGCTGGATTTCCTTTTCCCTGTATAATTGAACGCCTTTTTTATAGGGCTGGAACAGAATGCGTCTTGGATTCGTCATTATCGCCGCTTTCGTTCGGGCCGTCGATGTTTTCACCGAGTGGCTCGGCAGGGCGGTATCCTGGCTGTCTTTGGGGATGGTAGTGGTGACTGCGTTGGTGGTGCTGCTGCGCTATGGGTTCGACCTGGGTTGGATCGGGCTGCAGGAGAGCGTGGTCTATATGCATGCCTTGCTTTTCATGCTGGGTGCGGCATACACCCTGAAGCACGATGGCCATGTACGGGTGGATATCGTGTATCAACGCTTGGGGCCTCGCGCCCGGGCCTGGGTGGATTTGCTGGGGTGCTGGGGGTTGCTGGTTCCGGTGGGCGTCTTCATCGGCTGGATCGGCTGGGATTATGTCGCCGCATCCTGGGCGGTGCGTGAGTCTTCCCGTGAAGCAGGCGGGCTGCCTGCGGTTTACCTGTTGAAGAGCGTGATTTTGGTTTTTGCCGCCACTTTGTTGCTCCAGGGTCTGGCTCAAAGCGGCAGGGCGGTGTTGTTGCTGGCTGGCCGGCCATTGCCGGAAGACTGAAATGGAATTGAGCGAGTATCATTTGGCCCTGGCGATGTTTGCCGCAGTGTTTACGGTGTTGTTGACCGGATATCCGGTCGCTTTTGCCTTGGGGGGCACGGCGCTGGCCTTTGCCGGCCTCGGTCTGCGGCTGGATCTTTTCGATGCCGCCTTTTTACAGGCGCTTCCCAATCGCCTGTACGGCATCATGACCAACGAGACCCTGATGGCGGTGCCTCTGTTCGTGTTCATGGGGGTGGTGCTGGAGCGTGCCAGGATCGCCGAGGATCTGCTCGACACCATGGCGGAAGTGTTGGGTTCCCTGCGGGGAGGGGTGGGGGTGGCGGTGACGCTGGTGGGGATGCTGATGGCCGCCAGTACCGGCATCGTGGGGGCGACCGTCGTGACCATGGGGTTGCTTTCCCTGCCCACGATGCTGCAACGCGGTTACGCGCCTGCACTGGCCTGCGGAACCATTTGCGCTTCCGGTACCTTGGGGCAGATCATTCCACCCTCTATCGTTCTGGTGCTGTTGGGGGACGTGATATCGGCGGCCTATCAGCAGGCTCAGCTGGAGATGGGGGCGTTCGCCCCTAAAACCGTTTCGGTGGGGGATCTTTTCGCCGGCGCCTTGCTGCCCGGTCTGTTGCTGGTGGGTTTGTATCTGTTGTTCATCGTCTCGGTGGCGTGGTTGAAACCTTCGTGGATGCCGCCATTCCAGGCTGGAAACAGGTCCGGGCACCTTCTGGGACGGGTCGCGGGAGGGTTGTTGCCGCCCTTGATCCTGATCGCACTGGTGCTGGGATCGATTCTGGGGGGGGTCGCCACCCCTACCGAGGCGGCGGCCGTCGGTGCGATGGGGGCGCTGGTTCTGGCTGCCCTCAGGCGCCAATTGGATCTGGAAACCTTGCGGGAGGTCATGCGGAGCACGACCCGGGTCAGCAGTATGGTGTTTCTGATTCTGATCGGGGCCGCCCTGTTTTCCCTGGTGTTTCGCGGTTTCTATGGCGACGAAATGGTGGTGGAGTGGCTGTCGGATTTGCCTGGCGGCGCTTTCGGGGCCATGGTGGTGGTGATGGGGGTGATGTTCGCATTGGGGTTCGTGCTCGATTTCATCGAGATCACCTTCGTTGTTGTTCCCATCGTCGGTCCGGTATTGTTGGCCATGGGGTTGGATCCGGTGTGGCTGGGAATCATGATCGCCATCAATCTCCAGACTTCTTTCCTGACCCCGCCTTTCGGTTTTGCCCTCTTCTATCTGCGCGGTGTGGCGCCGCCACAGGTCAGGACGGGGCAGATATATCTGGGGGTGATGCCCTTTATTTTCATCCAGGTGCTGATGCTGGGGTTGCTGGCGGTTTGGCCCCTGCTCGCCACTTGGTTGCCACAGCAGATTTACGGAGAATGAGCGATGAGAGTGCTGCTGTTCCTTTCGATCGTTGCCCTGGGGGCCGGGGTGGCAGGTTGTGGTCAGTCCGGCCCCCTCTATCTGCCGCCCCCTGAACAGGAAAAGGAAAAAGGAAGCGACTGACATGGATCATTTCAATTATCTCGAGGGCGCGCTTCATGCCGAATCGGTGCCGCTGGAGGAGATCGCCGGGCGTTTCGGAACGCCCGCGTATGTTTATAGCCGCGCCACTTTAGAGCGTCACTGGAATGCTTTCGACCGGGCGTTTTCCGTCTATCCCCATCTTATCTGTTATGCGGTGAAAGCCAATTCCAATCTGGCGGTTTTGAATCTGCTCGTCAGGCTGGGTTCCGGTTTCGATATCGTATCGGTCGGGGAGTTGGAGCGGGTGTTGAAGGCGGGGGGCGATCCGTCGAAAGTGGTGTTTTCCGGCGTCGGCAAGCGCGAAGATGAAATTCGTCGGGCGCTCGAGGTGGGAATCCGCTGTTTCAACGTGGAGGTTCCGGCCGAGCTGGACCGTATTGACCGGCTCGCAGGTGAAGTGGGGGTCGTCGCGCCGGTTTCGCTTCGGGTCAATCCTGATGTGGATGCCGGAACGCATCCCTATATCGCGACCGGCCTGAAAGAGAACAAGTTCGGTATCGACATGTCCCAGGCGTTGGATGAGTTTCGCCGGGCTGCCGGTCTGCCGCATCTCCAGGTCGTAGGGGTGGATTGTCACATCGGTTCCCAGCTGACGGAGATCGATCCTTTCCTTGCGGCACTCGATCGGGTTTTGGAGCTGATGGCAACGCTGCGGGGGGAGGGGATTTCGTTCCAACACCTGGATCTCGGCGGGGGATTGGGGATTCGTTATCGGGATGAGATTCCGCCACAACCGTCGGAATATGTCGCGGCGCTGCTCGAACGGTTGGCGGGTCAGGGGGAGGAGGGTATCGAGATACTCCTGGAGCCTGGCAGGGCAATCGCGGGCAACGCCGGTATTTTGCTGACCCGGGTGGAATATTTGAAGCGAACGCCGGAGAAAGGTTTTGCCATCGTCGATGCGGCGATGAACGATCTGATGCGCCCGGCGCTCTATGGCGCTTGGCAGGAGATCGTTCCCGTCCGGCCGCGCACCGATGTGCCCGTGGGCATCTATGACGTGGTTGGTCCGGTTTGTGAAACCGGCGATTTCCTCGGAAAGGCGCGTCGGTTGGCGCTTGAGCCGGGGGATCTTCTGGCCGTCCGCTCGGCGGGTGCTTACGGATTTACCATGAGTTCCAACTATAATTCGAGAGTACGGCCACCGGAAATCATGGTGGATGGGGATAAAGCGTATTTGGTCAGGGCGAGGGAGAGCCTGGAGGATCTTTGGCGGGGGGAGAGCGTGCTGCCGTGAAATTGAAATTCAGCAAAATGCAGGGACTGGGCAACGACTTCGTCGTCATCGATGGCGTCTCTGAGTCCGTATCCCTGAGCCGGCGGCAGATACGCCATCTGGCCGATCGCCATTTTGGCGTCGGTTGCGACCAGGTTCTCCTGGTTGAGCCGCCACCCGACGATGAGGTGGACTTCAGCTACCGGATATTCAACGCCGATGGTTCGGAAGTGGCTCAGTGCGGCAATGGCGCCCGTTGTTTCGCCAGGTTCGTGCGTGCCAAGGGACTGATCGCCAAAGATGTCATCGCGGTCGCCACCAAAGCGGGCAGAATGCTGCTGGAGGTTACCGGGGAACGGGAGGTGCGGGTCGACATGGGGCGCCCCCGCTTTGCGCCAGCCGAGATTCCACTCGCGGTTCACGAGGAGATGCCGGAATACCAGGCCACGCTGGCAGGCCGCAGTTGGACCTTCGGGGCGGTATCGATGGGCAACCCTCATGCGGTGATCGAGGTGGCGGACCTGGAGCGGGCACCGGTCGGGGAAATCGGCGAGGCTTTTCAGGCGCTGCCCTTGTTCCCGGCTCAGGTCAACGTGGGATTCCTGCAGATCGAATCGCCGCGGAGAGCCAGATTGCGGGTGTACGAGCGAGGTGTGGGGGAGACTCTCGCCTGTGGCAGCGGGGCGTGCGCGGCTGCCGTGATCGGGATCGAATGGGGACGCTTGCGGTCGCCTGTGGTCGTGCAGTTGCCGGGGGGGGCGCTGACGATCGAATGGGGGGGAAGGGGAGAACCGGTGATCATGACTGGAAGGGCGGAATTCGTTTTCGAGGGGGAGATTGAGTTATGAATCGGGATTGTTGCGAAAAATTGTCGGAAGAATCCATCGACGATTCCCAGGTTGCAGCCTATTTGCAGGCGCAGCCGGATTTTTTCGTCCGCCATGCCTGGTTGCTGGAAGATTTGAAGATACCCCACGATTGTGCGCCGGCGGTATCGTTGATCGAGTATCAGGTTTCGCTGCTCAGGCAAACCAACCGGACCCTTTGCGATCAAATCGATACGTTGGTGCGAATTGCCAGGACCAATGACGCCTTGTTGCGCAATATGCATGAATTGACGCTGGTTCTGTTGCAGTCCGGGGATCTCTCGGAAACGGTGACCGGCGTGGAGGAATGTCTTCGCGAGCGGTTTCAGCTGGAATGGGTTGCTCTGCGGCTGTTTCACGAGGGCAAGGAAAACATACGTTCGGATCTGTACCTGTCTCCCGCATGCCTGGCTGCGGTGCAAACTGTTTTCGATTCCGGGGAACCTTATGTCGGCACCCCCGCCCCCTCGCAACTGGATTGCTTTTTCGCCTCCGACGAGACCGTCCGTTCATGCGCCTTGGTGCCGTTGCGCCGCCAGGAAGTGCGGGGCATGTTGGCCATAGGCAGCGGGGACCGGCAGCGTTTTTGGCCTGGGTTGGGGAAGGTCTATCTGGCGTGGCTGGGGGAGGTGATCGAGGCCAAGTTGGCGACTTTGCTTGCCAGGCGTGGGTAACGATGATGGCCGGTCTGAGCGTGGACGTGCAAGGTTATCTTTCCGTGCTCGAGAACGAGCGCCGGCTGTCGCCGCATACCCTCATGGCCTACCGCAGAGATCTGGAAAAACTGCTGAGCTTTTGCCAGAGGCGCTCGATCGGCCATTGGGAGGAACTGAATGAGACGAGCCTGCGTCAATATATGAGTGAAAGAAGGCAGGCGGGGTTGTCTTCCCGTAGCTTGCAGCGTGAACTGTCGTCACTCCGCGGGCTGTTTCGCTATCTGAGCAAGCATGGCATCGTCGAGGACGATCCGTCACGAAGAGTCAAGTTGCCTCGTTCACCCAAAAGCCTGCCTGGCGTCCTGGCCATAGAGGGGGTGACGGCTTTGGTCGAGTCGCCGAAAGAGTCGGAACTGGATGTGCGCGACAGTGCCATGTGGGAGTTGCTCTATTCATCCGGGTTGCGGGTGGGAGAGCTGGTGAACCTGAACCTCCAGGATCTGGACTTGCGGGAAGGGTTGGTGAAAGTGGTGTCGGGAAAGGGTGGAAAGAGCCGCATCCTCCCGGTGGGAAAATATGCCCGCGCCGCGCTTTCGGGGTGGCTCTCGCGGCGCCGGGAAATGGTGGATTCGGATGAAACGGCGTTGTTCGTCAATCGTTTCGGGAAGCGCCTCTCTGTCCGGGGGGTGCAGCAAAGGTTGCGCGCTTGGGGCAAGCGGTTGGGGTTCGATCAGTCGCTCTATCCCCATTTGTTGAGACATTCCTTTGCCAGCCATTTGCTCGAAGCGAGCGGTGACCTGAGGGCGGTGCAGGAGTTGTTGGGCCATGCGGATATCGCAACCACCCAGATCTACACTCATCTGGACTTCCAGCACTTGAGCCGGGTTTACGATGAAGCCCACCCCCGCGCGAAACGCAACAAACGAAATGGTGAAATTTGATAATCTATTATGCATCTATTTAGAGAGAGGTTCTCGTAATGGTTTCGCCACATGTATCGACAGAATCTGAGCTTTCCTTGGAAGAGGAGGAAATCCGGGAGGAGGAAACGCGCCAGAACCGATTGAAAATGACCTTGCTCGGGATCGTTGGCGCCGTCGTGATCGCCATGACGGCGTTGGGGTGGTATTGGACGCTACAGTGTTACAGTCCCACGACCTATGACATCGATCAAGTGGCCTTGCTGGAAACCGGGCTGACCGATCCCAAGAAGATCCCTGTGGGAGTGCGTACCACATCGGTGTTGATCCATAACATGGACTACCTGATGACCAAGCCCGGTGGTTATCTGACCAACGATGTCACGCCGCCGAGCGTGCTTCTCGACAATATGCCCAATTGGGAGTTCGGAGTGGTGGTCGCCTCCCGGGATCTGGCGACGGCGCTGCGTAACCACCTTTCAAGAACCCAGTCCCAGTCGCCGGAAGACAAGGATCTGGGTATCGGCGAACCATATTATTACTTCGAAACCGATTCCTGGATCTTGCCCACTACCGAGAGTCAGTATCAGAAAGGCATCAGCGCTTTCCGCCGCTATCTGGCGAGATTGAAAGCAGGCAGAGCCCAATTTTCACCCCGGGCCGACAACCTGACCAAGTATGTCGAAATACTGGCCCAGCGGTTGGGGAGTTATACCCAGCGGCTCAGCGCCAGCAGCGCGGTCCACGAAGAGAAAGAGTTGATCATTCGAGGCAAGCCTTCGACCGCCTTCAAACCGATGGAAAAAACACCCTGGCTTTTGGTGGACGACAACTTTTACGAAGCCCGGGGTTATAGCTGGGCGCTTTTTCACATCATGAAGGCTATTGAAGAGGATTTTCATGACATCTTGAAAATGAAGGCGGCGGAGACGCCGATTCATCAGATCATCCGGGAGCTGGAGGCGACCCAGTCGTCCATTCTCAGTCCGGTGGTATTGAATGGCAGTGGTTTTGGAGTCTTCGCCAATTACTCTTTGACCTTGGCGACCTATATCGCCCATGCCAACGCGGCGTTGATCGATCTGCGCGACCTGTTGAGCATATGACGATGCAGACACCTCCTCTCGATCCGGAAATTCAGCGCCATCTCAAGGCCAAAGGAACATGGCAGCGCATTTTCTACATGTTGGTGTTCGCGTTCATTCTCAGCGTGGTGAGGTTTATCCTTTGGACCGTGGTTTTGTTCCAGGTCGCCTGCAAGCTTCTTACTGGCCAGGACAACCCCCATGCCCGTCAATTGGGAGCGACTTTATCGGTATATCTCTATCAGGTTCTCCTGTTCCTTACTTTCAATACCGACCAAATGCCGTTTCCTTTCGCTGAAATGGCGGGGTTGGGTAAATTTCCCTCTTCGAATTCCCATTGAGGGGTTGATCCACAGCATTGGACGGTCAATCAAGTAAAATTAAGGCCGTCTGCTTCATTTCCCTTCATTGCGAAGTTGCCATCAAGGCGTTCCGATCATGCCTCTCTTTGGTTGGTCGCGTATTTCGGTGCTCCCCGTGTTTGAGTGCTTGCCGGTTTTCAAGCGTTCCTCTCGATCCTTTTTTGCGGCGCAATTCATGAAAAACTGTAGGGCGGAAGCAAATATCTGTGGCATATTGGCAGCATGAAAAAGTAGGGCAATTTGACGCAGATCAACCTCTTGACAACCCCATATATGATGCCTAGACTGGCGGTTACCGAAAGGAAGGAGGTCATCTGGCGGGTTGAGGATCTGCTGGATGGAAAGGTTTAAGGACTGAGCGATTCAACAATAATTGAGT
>Ga0256839_1000582_pt1 | contig 46847 bp, 54 predicted proteins | sample 354166metaG_FD_185968 | JGI IMG/M metagenome (GOLD analysis project Ga0256839, IMG submission 185968) | Hydrothermal vent microbial communities from Mid Atlantic Ridge, Atlantic Ocean - 354-166 | ecosystem: Environmental > Aquatic > Marine > Hydrothermal vents | place: Atlantic Ocean: Mid... | reverse complement strand
CCATTTGCTCTCCAGATACTCGACCTTCTGCCCTTTCCCGCTCGGCATGGCTGAGGCGCGCTTGATCTTTTCGGCCTTTGCGGATGTCTTCGCCCGCCTGCTGAATGACGGCGGGCTTGCCGATACAGCGCCGGACGCGACCGTCATTGTGTACCCGCTCGCCTCTAGCGCGGCAGACACAACAGGGTCAGACAGAATCCCTCCGCGAAGAACGCCAGCACCAGCATCGCGCGCCAGTCTTGCGATGGCGATGCCCACGCCGATGCGCTCACCAACGCCGAGAGACGCCGGCGGAATCCCGACAGACACAGACGACGATGCGCCTGCCTCTCGCATGCGAATCGGCACGATGGTGATTCCATCGCTGTTCATCAGGTCGCCGCGACGGATCGGATCATACCCGGCCATCGCCCTTGCATGGTTGCGCGCGTCGCGCTCGGTAGCAAATGGGCCTGCCGGCTCGTCAACGGTGTCCAGGCTCTCGTAGTAGTACGCGCCACCTGACTTCATGATGACCGCGTCCTCCGTCACCGCAGGCAGTGATGCGACCGCGTACTCGGCGACAGTTACGCTCCCGTTCTTCCTGCGCGACACCTCCCTTGCCCCGGCACCCATCGCCTCATCGAGTGCTGACGCGCTCTTTTCGGCGACGCCAGATCGGTATGCCAAAGCCTGAATGCCGCCGCCTGGCGACGGTGATCTGCGAGAAATCGACCATGAAGGCTCAAGGTTTGGGTCGGGCGGCGCACCTGACTCTGCTGCGCTGCGCACGGTATTCGGGTCTATCCTGTCAAGGACATTGACGCTTCCATTGAGGGCGGCCGCCAGCTTGTTTGCCGCCTTCTGATTGTCGGTCAGGATAATCGCGGCCGTGGCGTTCGACTCGTGGATCGCCCGCAGGATGCCGCGCAGAGCGCCCGACTCCCTGATGTTCTCCACATCGGCCCCGGAGACAGGCCAGAATCCCGCAACATGGGAGCGGTTGCTGAGCAGGATGATTCCCTCTTTCCCGATCTTGCTTGCGACTTTTTTTGCGTCGGCCGGGGAGCCGATGGTCGTCTCGTATCGCGGTGCCATCGCCGCCATGACCTCGGTCACAACGACACTCTTTTTCCTCGCCGCCTTGAATGCCTCTATCTTCACCCCGCTTTCGCCATACGGAATGCCGATTGTTGCCGGGTCTGATCCGCTGACAGCATGAAACGCGACGCCGCGCCCATTTGCGCCGACGACTATGTGCCCCTTGGTGTATATCCCGACGGCAGAAAGCAGCCTGTTGACGCGCTTCGTCACGCCAATATCCGCAGAAGAAGGCTCTGATTCTCCAGAAGGGTGATTGTGAGCCAGCCAGTACCCCTTTGCCCCGTCAACTGAGGCGATGGAGCCTGCGAGCTTCACATGGTCGAGCGATGATGAGTTTGCCGTGCCGCTGGAGTGCCTGATGACGGTCAGGACTTTATCGTTCTCATCGAGCACGACGGCAAGCACAACCTCGGTTGCGCGCTTCCTGATGCCGGCCACGATATGCAGCGCCTCCTCCGGCGTTGATGCCCGGGCGATGCCGACCTTCATCTCGCCGATTGGAAGGTTCCTGTACCTCACCCTGGCGGACTCTATGGCCGCGTCGCGCGCCGCCGGCTCATCAGACAGCTTGTCGATATTGTCGAACAAGCCCATCTGCGCCGCGCCCTCATCCTCGCGGATCGACGCACGAGACGCCGCGACAACATCGGCATACCCGTCAAACAGCGGGCTTTCCGGGCGAGCCGGCCGCCCCCTGACATGGTTCGCGGCCTCCTTGATGAGAGAATATATCGCGTCGGTGTCTGGGTCGCCGTTCTTGAAAAGGCCGATCTTCAGCAGCGCTTCCTTGATCCACTCCCATATTTTGTTCAGAAGCGACTGGCTCGCCCGGTTCTGAGCGATGTGGGCAAGTACCTCGCGCGCCTCCTGCGTGGCGTCAAGGTTGTAGTCTCCGTTCTCATCGACATAGTTGACCCTGATCTCCTTCAGTACATCGATGACAGCCTTGTTCCCCTCGGCCTTCATCCTGTTGACCTCCCTGATCAACTGCATGAAGCGCTTCCTGCCAAGAAGCCCCTCAAGCCCAAGGTGTCCGACAACCTCGTGGGCGATGACGACCTCCGCGTCTTCCCGCGTCTCGATGTTGCTGGCGAATATATGCACCTCTCCGTTGAAGTACATGCCCCCAGCATCAGAGGCCACCCACGGCGCGTAGTCCGACGGCTTGTCGTGGATGAAAATATTCTTCGATATTTCCGGGTCGAGGCTGTCTATCGTTTTCCTGAGCCAGCCCTCAACCTTTGCCGCCCCGACTCCACGCCCAGGTTTGCGCGAATAGAGGATGAAGTCGATCGCGCGATCTCCGCCAAACTTTTTCTTGAAAGCGTCAATGCTCCGATCAACGCTGTCCTCCAGTAGCTCGGCATCGATGACATCTGCCGGTGGCTGCTTATCGCGGAACCAGCCAAGTTCATGAATCCCCGCAGACTCGTCGCCGCGAAGCGCGGATTTGACCGCGTGATACCTGCGGTATGTAGTGCGGCCAATACCAAAAACGCCGTGTTCTTCGATTTCGTTTTCATAGAATCCACTCTCCAGTGCCTGCTTGATTCGCTTTGATGTTAGCATATAACTTGCGATCAGCAAATTGTGGAGCGACCGATGGTAGTCCGCTGAATCCCACAGGTCTGCCTTCAGCTTGTCCAGCTTCTCCCCTATCTCAATCTCGCCGGTGGTGTCGGAATACCCGCCGTCGCCGGTACGCTCACCGAGCGCGAGCTTCGCATAGTCCTCGGCTGACAGCGCGCCGACGAACTGGTCGCGATGCGGCTCAAGGTGCATTGCGGTGCCAAAGCGCAGCATGCTGCTGATCATGGCCTCGGTTCTCCGCAGCCTGTTGACGCGCGATATTCCAGACGGGTCAGGCACCAGCCGCTTCTTGTTGTTGTGCGCCCAGGCCATCGCCGCCTGATATGCCGCGCTCCCGCGCTCGCCGCGCTGGGTGAAGATTCTGACGAACGGCGTGTCCGTGTTTGCGTTGTGTATCTTGACGATCTCTGACGGCACGACGCCGCCGCCAGTGGTGTTGCGGACAATGAATATGCCGTCATTCATGGCGAAGTATGCCTTCTTGCCGCTGGGCAAGGTGTAGTCCCCCAGCATGTCGTCCACGATTCCGGATAGGTCTTTCTTGTCGCTCGTGCGCGACTGGAAGGCGTCGGGCATTGACGCGATCACCTCAAACAGCCTCGCCGGCGCGCTCCGCTTTCCTGCCGCAAGCCTCAATGATGACTCTGGGCGCAGGGCGTCCTCTATGGTGACAACCGCCGACGGCTCGATCTCCTCGATCACCGCGTTTCTCTCATCGAGCAGCGTCTCAATGGCGAGTTCTGCGGCCTGCGTGTACGCATCAGTCTCAGGGATTCCGCTTGCGACAAGGTCCTGATATATCGAATCGAAAAGCCCTCTGTCCTTGTCGTCGATCTTGGCCTTCGCCTTTATGCACCCTTTCTTCATGTCTTCTTCTCGCAATTCACAATTTCGCTGATCTTCTCGATTCGCTCATCAACCGGGGCAACTTCACTTCCGATCTTGTTGCGCCCCCTTCTCGACGCCTTCTTTCTGGATGCGTACAGCCTCTCGCCAATCGCCTCCATGACTGACCGCTGTTCGCCAAGCTCTCCAGACTCGACGATCTCGATCATGGCGTCCGCAGCGTCCTTCTCGGTTGGCACTGAATCCGATAGCCTCCAATCTTCCTCTGCGGCTCCGGCCCCGTCAAGGTATGCTCGCTCAAGCGGCTGCGGCAGCGGTGCGCTCAACTTCTTGCCGGACGCCCCGATGGTGAACGCCGCGCGCATTGCGCCGCCGCGCTTCTTTCTTTCCTTCTCTGGCAAAAGCTCGACATACTCATCTGCGGCCGCCTTCCACCTCGGGTATGCTTCATGGTTGTTTGCCATGAAGAACGCCATCGCAAACCCGCGTGGCGTCACTGACCGAAGCCCGGCATTGTCCTCGTCTGATCCTGACAGCTTCACCATCAGGGAACCTTGCTCTGGGGCCACATTGGCAACCGGAAGGTCGGTGTTGAATCTGCCGTATAGGATCGTTTTCTTCGTGTACGGGTCGCCGAAGTGGTGCGGGTCGAAGGCATACCTCGCGCCCGGCGTGTCGGTGATCTTCGTGATCCGCCCCACCGGGTTCTCAATCGCCCAGATCGACGGCTGAAGTAAGTCTATGATTGCCAGGGTGTGATTCACAAGGTCAATGCTCTTGTGCGTGATCCCTGTGTCATCCTTCCCGCCCTTCACCCTCGATGACTTGGTGTCTTTCCAGTCGCGCGCCCCGGATGACGCGAAGTCGGTGCATGGGCACGCGGCGAGGACAACATCGACATTATCCATCCCGTGATCTATCAGCCACTGCCTGTCGATGTCCATCACATCGACGCCATCTGTTTTCAGGTCGATCTTGCGGACATCGTACCCGGCATCCGCCCACGGTCGCGCCCATTCTCCTGTCGCGTCGAAGAGAGACAGGACGGTCTTCCCGTTGCCGACACCATCTGACGCCATGCGGTCGATCTCGGTTTCCCATGACTGAATGATCTCTGCCGCCTTCTCTGGGGACAGTACGCCCTGCTCTGCTGCCTTGTCTGCCGCCTTGACTGGCTTGTTCGGGTTCCAGAATAGCGCCTCTCGCATTGACATTACCGCCCTCATATCCTCCTTCGTCATTTGCGCGCCGCGCTTCTTCGCTTCAGCAACTCGCTCCTCGATATCTGATATTCTTTTCGGCCTGTCGCCGACAGGTTCGCCCTGCTCCTTGTTCGCCATGATCCGCGAAACCTCGGCGGCCTTGTCTGTAACCGTCGATGCGCCCTCGATCTTGAGTGCGAGCACGGGCACGCCGCCCTCCCTTGCTGCGACATCCGCGGCCTCTGACAGCGTTTGCCGGTCGCGGATGACCACCGACTTGATGTAGTCGGAATCAACGATCTTCACGCCGTCCTTCGGGCGGTACAGGTCGAACACGAACACAGGGGCATCAGCGTCGATCACCTCGCCGCTGATCTGCGCGATGTCATTCGCCTGCTGCGCGTCGTTCTCGAACAGGTCTGGCTCCAGCCTCCCGCCGTTTGCGAACAGGTCGTCACCAGACTGGACAAGCGGGACATCTCCCTGCCCTGACCGCTCCTTGTCGCGGCGCAGCTCCTCGTTCCTGATCTTCTGCGCCTCGCTTTCCTCGCTTGTCAGCTCGAAGCCTTCCGCTTCCTTGCTCTCAGGTCGGCTATCGCCTTGATTCTTAGCGCCTTCTTCACCAGCTTTGCCATCTTCAGCCTTCTGGCCTTTTGCCTTGCGATTTCTCTTTTCACTTGGAACTCCAGATTCATCGTCGATCATGTCCCGCAGAAGCTCGATCACCTCCGCGTCCGTGATGTCCTTTTCCAGTATCCCCATCATCCGGTCTTCATTCAGGCCGGACGCGATCATCATCAGCCTGGAAAGCTCCTCGCGCTCCTGAGAGCCGCCAAGGATGGCCCTTTCCTCTGGGGTCAGTACCGCGATCACCTCGGCCCAATCCGCCGGGGTCATGTCGCCCATGTATTCCGATGCGGCTGCTGCGTCCGCCTCGGCCTGGGCGATCTCATCCGGCGAAGGCCCGTACATTTCGCGCTCGGTCGCGCCAAGCTCGATGCGTTCCTTCTCGCCCTCCATGAACAGGCGGTCGGCCTCCTCCTTCTGCGCCTCAAGCTCGCGCTCCATCCTCTCGCGCGCGATCTCGTCCGCCATGTCGCCGTATTCCGGCTGCACGACTTCATCCTCGGCGCGCCAGAGAAGATCGAGGACATCCGTCTTATCGACGCCGTTCCAGATCTCGCCGCGCTTGATGTATCCGTTTTCGGCGAGCAGCACACCAAGATCATCGAGCGTCATGCCCTTCCCGCCGCGCTGCTCAATGCTCGGAAGGCCAACTGCCCGGTTTTGCTGGTCAAGGTGCTTGAGCCGGCCGCGCACATCGCTTTCGATGTCCGTGTTGATTCCGCCGTGCGCCCTGATGAATGTGATCAGATCGCCCTTTGCTGGCGCTGACTTCCACCAGTTCCTCGTCATCCGCGAAGACGCCGCCACCCTTGCCTTCTCGGCCTTCTCGGCTCTGGCGTCAGCGCGCGCGATCTCCGCCTTTGTCGGCTCATGGCGGTGGGGGTCAAACTCGTAGGTGTTTCTTGACAGAAGCCGCTGCAAGGTCACCCTGCGGTACTCTGTCGGGCGTGTCGTGTTGCTGAACTTGACGCCGTAGTGGATGACCGACTTCGGCATCCGCTTTTTCGCCTCGGCAATCGCGTTGTACTGATCGAGCGTCAGCTTCCGCCCAGGCCGCACGGTGATGTAGATGTGGCTCTTCCCTGATTTCTTCTTTGTCTCGACAATGACCGCGCCAAGGTCGTCAGGGCGCGTATTGCCCGACACGCTACGGGCCACGCCCTTCGGCGCAATGAACCCGTCAGGGGTGAGATATGCGGAGCCGAGCGATCCGCGAATGAACCTCTTGTGCTCGGCCGGCCTCGCGAGCGCTGATCGCGCCTCTTTCGGCATCGCGCTCGAAAACATCGGTGAGCCTGCGGACGCCGGGATGCTGTTCGATTCTGAGCTTGTCAGCCAGTCCTTGAACTGCCTCGCGGTGGCGAACCTGCGCACGCCTATCGGCTCTGGTGAGCCTGGAGAGTAGTTTTCGTGGTACGCCCGCAGGGCTTCGTCCTCGGTATTGAACCCGAGCATCGCTTTGTGCTCGTCGAACCCGCCGGTTTCATCAGCTTGGTCGATGACGAACACGGGTGCGCCCTCGTCCGCATTGCGCGCGTTGATGAATGCGTCGATCTGCTCTCCGTCCGCGCCTTCGGTGCGCCGGATATACCCGTAGTGGTGGGCGAGCGGCGGCCATTCCGGGCGGCGGATGGTGCCCGCAGGGTTCTCTATCGATACATCGAGGCCAGAGAACCGAATCTTGCCTTTCTTGTAGTTGCCGGCGGACTTCTGGGCCTCCGTCGGCTCAGGTACTGGAGACTCCGGGCTTGTTGCGGATTCTGATGCCGCCTTTGCTGCGCGAGCGGATGCCTCCGTCTCTGGCTCTGGCGGTGGCTGGTAGATCACATCCTGCTCGTCTCCAGGCTGGCGCTGGAATCCATCGCCGTCTTGCCGGCCATCCCCGCCCTGCCCCTGCTGTTCCTGCCGCTCCTGCTGCTCCTGCTGCTCCCGCTGGCTGAACTGGCGCGCGCGCTCAATGGCGTCTATGTCTGGCTCAAGCGTGGAATTGTCAAGCCCGGTTGGGCTGATATCGCCTGAGTACATGCCCCCATGCGCCGCGTCGCCGCTGTCAGCCTGGGGCTGCTGCGCCGCCTCGCGACTGGCGTTTGCCAGCTGTTCGGCAGCCGACAGTTCGTCATCGATTGCCGACTTGTTTTCTTCGGCTGGGAGCACATCGAAGCTGATCTCTCCAGCCGGGGCCGCGGCATGGCCGGCGGGTGGCGGGCCTGCGTCCGGGCCGGGGCCGGTGTCAGGGCCGGGGCCGGCGGGGGACGGGCCGGCGTCCGGGCCTACGGGGCCGTCATCCCAAGGCTTCCCGGTGTTCGCCTCGTACCATTCGCGGTATTCGTCCTTCCCTCTGCGCCTCGGGTCTTCCCACCACGGGCCTTCCGCCCTTGCCTGCGCCTCCTTCTGCGCCTTCCACGCCTCCCATCCGCTCCTGATGTCGTCCTTGAGCCTGGCCTCCCATGCCTTTATGCGCTCCTCCTCGGCCGCTCTCGCTTCGCCCTCGGCTTCCTTCCGCTTCCGCGTGATCAGATAGTCGCCAGCGCCGATCCCTGCCGCAAGCGTGCCGCCGACCAGCGCGCCAAGCCCGCCGGCCTCGGCAACAGCCGCCCAATCCACATTGCGCAGCGCCTCGGAAAGGGTCATGTCACCGAGTCTTGCGTCATCATAGACGGTGGTCAGGAACTCGGTCAGCGCCTCCTGAGCGCCTTCCCCGGCAGTGGCGTCAATGACGCGCTTCGCCCAATTCGATCCGATGGGGCGAAGCAGCACGCCAGCCGGGATCGTCTCTGGGATCACCTCGGCGAGCGACTTGAAGATCGCGGCCTCTTTCGCCAGGCCAGGGTCTTTTGTCTTCTCGTATGCGTCGGCGTATGCCTGCCCGCCGACCTGCATCGCCATAATCCCAAGCGGTGCGCCTCGCGTCTTCGTGATCGCGCCGACGGTGAGCATGGGGGCCATGTTTGTGATCGCCTCGGCGACCTGCCATCCGATTTTCTCGCCCGTGCTGCCGCTATAGGCAAGCTCCTTCGATCCGAGAAGGTCTGTCGCCGCTCGATGCACTTCTGCGGCCGCGTCGTTGATCTCCTCCCGCGCCCCCGGATGCGCCGCCTCCGCGATGTCACCCCAGCCCTGAACAGCAAGATCGCTCAGGTAGTTGACGAGCGGGGGGAGGATTGCGCCGGCATCCATCCGGCGCTCAGAGACATACCTTGCTGTTTTCTCAACGCCTGACGGGTCTGCTTTCGTGTTTGCAAGCCACTGCCCCAGGCCGGCGGCAGTCTGCGCTCCGGCGATCTCGACGCGCTCAAGCATTTTCTCCCTGTTTGTGAGCGGCATATCGTCAGGCGTCATGCCCGGCACTGAGTCGATCGCTCTGCCGATGGGCCTGTCGGGTTGTAGCTGCTGATCTGCCTCTGCGGGCTGCGCCACGGTCTGCGGCGAAAGCTCGCCGTCGCCCCGTGGTTCAGGGATTGGTGGCGATGAAAGGATTGCATCGAGCGACGAAAGGTCTTTGTCGCTGCTGTAGGACATGGTGAGAGGATCGCTGGATAGAATCTCATCCAGCCGCGAAAGATCGTCGTTTCCCGCCATTGCGCGCCCTCGTTGTTTTCACTCTGGCGCGACTGCTGCGCGCCTACAATCAGAGGCCGTCGGTGGGGATTCCTTCGGCCCTCAGCTTTGATAGTACGCGGGCGCGGAACTCGCCGTCGCCCCTGCGTGATTCTATCAGACGCTTCGCCTCTGCGCGCGCCTCAATGGCTTTCCGCCTGTATGCTTCCTCGACGACGGCAGGGTCTGGCGCGTCGTTATCGCCAATGCCGACGACCCCGAGCGCCTTATCGATGATGCCTGTCTTCTCTGCAAGGTACGACTTCGCGCGCTTCTTGGCGTAGCGCTGGATGCTCTCGCCGGCCGCGCGCCCGGCAAGCTCGTCCTCCTTCGATCCGGCGATCTCGGAAACGGCGTCAGCCAGGGTGTAGTTCGCGTCGCCTGACCCAACCCTGTCAAGATACTTCTTCTTGGCTGCGCGCACGATCTCGGTGTACTTCTTTTTGTCCTCCTCCGTGTTGAACCCGACATTATCAGAGTATCCGACCGATGATCTTGCGAGAGACGACAGCACGCGGTCAAACTCGGCCCGGCTCTTATATCCGTGGTACTCGCCGCCAAGGCTGTCTCCGTCGCCTTCCGCCTCTTTGAACGAAAGGTCGATCTCCTTCTTCTTGCGGTAGCTTTCGATCTCAGCCTCTTGTTTGCGCTTATCCTTCTCTCTCTCGATCTCGGCAAGGCGCTGCTGGCGCTTTTCCCAGATCGACTGCTCTTCGGCCGTCCTTTCGGTGTGCCTCTCCCTTTCGATCTCATCGAGGCGCTGCTGGCGCTTCTCCCAGATCGACTGCTCGCGCTCGGCTTCGATCGCGCGCTGCTCTGCCGCTCGCTCCTCCTTCCGCAGGTCGATGTAGGTATCGGCCCCGCCTTTCAGCGCCCCGGCTACAGCGTACTTGAGAAGGCCCATCGGATCAGCCTCCAGCGACAGCGCCCTTCGCGCGCTTCTCGATTTCAGTCATGAGCGCCTGCATGTCCTGCTCGGACACATCAGGGTGCGATTCGGCATACATGCGCAGCGTCATCGGCAGCGCCTGCGATACCTGCTCGGCAGTGATGCCAGGCACCACATCGGATGTGATGATGTCCTCAAGCAGCGCAAGGTACAGCTTCATTCCGACTTCTGCTGCCTGCTCGTGCGTCATCTCCCCGGCGTTCTTGAGCGCCCCATTCACTGCAACGGCCATTGATTTTGCGAAATTCTCGGCTCCGTTCTCCTTGAACATGGCGAGAAGCGTGTCGAACTTCTCGCCATAGGCATACTTGAACGCGCGCTTCTCAATCTCGCCTACATCGGCGCTGCCGCCAGGCTCGGCCTGCATTCCGCCCGCGATCTCAGCATCGGATGGGGCGGCGGCCATGTCGCCATTCATCGGATCGGGCTTTTGTGCGCCTGCTGTCATAAGTAGTCCCATGTCTTCCTCCTGTTATCGGCTCAACAGCCCCGGTTTTACGATGCTCGGCATATTGATGAGCGGCTGCCCGGGGTTCTGCCCGCCCTGCCCGGCAGGATAGGTTACTCCTTGAAATTCGCCCATTTGGCCAGGGTACGGCCCGAGCGGAGGGGCCTGGAAGTTTCGCATTGCTCTTGGCGGCAGATTGCCCGCCGATTCCTGCCACGCCTTGATGCGCGCATTCTCGATCTCCTCAAGGCGCTTCTGCTCGCGGATGCGCTGATCAGCGATGTCCTGCTGGATGCTGCCCTGAATGTATCCCTGCGCAGCCCCGCTCACGGCTCCCGCCCCGATGTCCTTGAACGCGCTCCCAGCGCGAGACAGCAGCCCTCCGCCGGCTCCGCTAGGCGCGCCGCCAGCCGATACGCCTGCCGATCCGCCTGCCGCCGATCCGGTTGACTCAGCGCTGCCGATAACATCCGCCGCGACCGACGGGTCTGCAACGCTCGCGCCAGCGTCAGCCAGCCTCGTTGCGTCGGACGCTGCCTTCGCGGTGTCTGCGCCAAGGCCAAGCGCCTTGCTCGCCCCGCCCCACGCGGCTCCGCCTGCGGCAACGCCAGTGACCGCGCCAACAACCGAGGCGAGGTCGTCTGACATGCCGATCTTCTTTGCCACCTTGGTGACGATCTTCGTTGTTGCCGCCGAGGCGACGGCCGTCCAAAGTACATCAGCCGCTACGGCTACTGCTGCGCCCATGATTAACGCTCCTGTAAATTTTGCCAATCTGTTCATAACCTTTCTCCTCAATAAGTTTATCGTAGCGGGTATTGCCGCTTATGTTAGACACTAGCACAACGCTCGCGCCACGGCAAACAGCCCATTTCCGATACTCATCGAGAAGAAGGTCAATCCCGAGCCTTCCTGCTGTCATCAGGTCAGACGCCACCATCGCGCCAACCTGATTCTTTGTCACCACTGCAAACATCGCGGCAGTGATCTTTCCGTTTCTTTCGACCACCTTGCCAAACCCGTTGTCAGTGGAGCAGCACACCGCGAACACGCGGATCATTGTTGCTGCGTCAGGCTCAATATCGGACAGCGCGCTTGACTTGATTGCGCTTTCCGCAAGCCTTGCCACCTGATCGTAGTCATCGGCGGTGGCGTCTCGAATCATTTCATGTACTCAAGCTCGTACTTGTTGAACCTTCCGCCAGGCGGGGCGATGTGCCCTCCAGGCGGGAACTGCCCTGACTGCGGGACAAGCCCAGACACCGGCCCCTGCGGCTGCCCCTGCGACACCGGCCCCTGCGGTTGGCCTTGCGGCGGCACTGGTGCTTGCGTCTGAGACGGCTGCCCTCCGGCGGTGAATGCCGCCGCAGGAGCGGCCCCCGCGAAGTCCAACTCATACCCGGCGGCGTTCAGCAGATGCTTGACCTTTGCCTTCGCCTTTGCGACATCATTCTCATTCATGAAAATATCAGACACGCCGCGAACAAGCTCCTGATAGATCGCGCCGTTCACTGAGTCTGCGTTCTCTGCGAGACGGTACTGGCTTTCCAGTGTCTTCAGCTGCATTGCCAGATCGTTGTCAAGCTGCTTCATGTAGCCATTGAGCTTCGTTGAAAGCACCGCGTAGCTTTCCTTGTTCAGTGACTCGGCATATTGCAGCCCTGCCTTGTTCTGCTGTTCAGCATTGAACATCCCGGTCTTCTGGGCAAGCTCGGCGCTCGTCACCTGCTGCTTGTAGCCCATGTCTGCGTTGAACTCGCGCTCCTGCTGCGCGGCAAGGGCGTTTGTCTTTGCCTGGTCGGCCTCGTACTGCGCCTGCGCCAGATTGGTCTGCTGCTCCATGCCGGCGTTGATCTCGCGCGCCCTGTTCTCGCCCCGCATGGTTTCGGTCTGCATCCCGGCATAGGTGCCTGCGTCCTGCTGGGCGATGGGAAGGGCGGCATCGATGGCTGCCGCGTGCGCTGCGCCGACCGCGATTGATGAATTTGTCAGGCCACGCCTGGCCATTGCGCGCTTTGCGCGAGTCTCTGCGGCGCGCATGTAGTCGCTGGTGCGGCTCAGAAGTCCCTGCATCTGGCCTCCGACCGTTGACTTGCGGTTCACCGCGTATGCGTTCTGGCTGTCCTGCTGGGCCTCAAGATCGAATCCCTTGGACATTACGCCCGCCGCTCTTTGGATCGTGGGAGCCTGAAAGCCCTGATACCCGGCCGTCTTGTTTCCGGTTATGCTGGCTGGCGCCTGGGCTTGGGACACCGGCGCAGCGACGGCACCGGATGGCTGCGTGCTGTAGTCATCCGGCTGGTATCCGTAGCCGCTGGTGTCAATCTGCTGGTTCTGCGCCACTGCGTTCCTCCGGGTTTTCCGGTGATTCGTCGTCTCCCAGCATCCACCACAAAGCGTCGATGTCTGCCGCAGACATGCTCGCGTCGTCTGGGATATCGGCCAGGCTCACGGTGTTGGTGATCTCAACTTCGTGTTGCAGCTCCTTCCCGTACTCCGATGAGAACTTCTCGGCCGCATCACCATCGAACCTGAACACATCGCCATCCAGCGTTCCGTACTTGCTTGCCAGGCCGATCCTGCGGCGCTCGGCCGACTCCGCAACTTCTCGCATCTCTGCGAACAGCCTGCGCACCTTCACTGCTGTTGCTATCGGAAGCTCAAGCCGACTCAGCTTTCCAATCGCGTCTGCCGAATTTACTACCTGCTCCACCTTGACTCTCATGCTGCGCCTCTCGTCATATTCGCTTCGATCTCCTTGATCGCCTCAATTACGAGGCCAATCATTGCCCCGTATGATACCGCAAGATAGCCGTCAGTTCCTTTGACAACCGCCTCCGGTAGCGCGCTCAGGACATCTTGCGCAATGACGCCGGTCTTCCTTCCGTCCCTGCCCTTCATGTAGAAAGTGACGCCCTTGATCTTCTTTATGCGCTCAATCGGTGATTCAATCAGCTCGATATCGCTTTTCAGCCGCTCATCGGATGTCGCGATCCAGTCGGCCGCCGTCCCTGTGCCTGTTGACAGGTTGAACTCCACTTTTACCGCGCTCGCTGAATCGACCATGCGGATCAACCCTTGCGATGACTTCATCACAAGCCGGCCGGATGCGTCGCCATATATGATCGGCGGCGAACCATAGGTCGAGCCAAGGCTGATCCCCTTGTTGTCGCTGAATGATAGGCTTCCGCTCACCGCGCCACCAGAAGCCGGGATCGCCCCGATGTTCGCCGGGGTGATGTTTCGTGTTGCCGTGGTCGCTGAGGCCGATGTGACATGCCCCTGTAGGTCGGTGTTCAGTGACAGTGTGATCTGGCTTATTACTGCCGCATTCCCAAGCGGGCCGATGTTTATGGCAATGTCATCGCCGATATAGGAAGGGTGAGAGTAGTTGTTCGCACCTGCGGCCACGCTGGCCAGCTTTGCCTTTTCCGCATCCGTGAAGGCGTTGGTATCGATGTTGCTTTCGTAGGCGGTTTTGATCTCTACCGGAGTCATATCCGCAGTTGCGCCAGTCTCAATGCCGCTTAGCTTCAGCTTCTCGCCGTCGGTGAAGGCGTTGGTGTTGGCGTTGCTTTCGTAGGCCGTTTTGATCTCAGCGGGCGTCATGTCTGCTGTTGCGCCAGCCTCGATGCCTGATAGCTTGGCCTTCTCCGCATCCGTGAATACATTGGTGTTCGGGTTGCTCTCGTATATCTGCTTGATCGCGGCGACAGGAATGTCGGTCGCCATGACGCGGAACGCTGCGCCGTCATACCGCAGTTCGAGAATCTGCCCGGCCGTGATCTGCCCGGCCACCATTGGCGTACCGCTGTTCGATCTGATCTCCTTTGGGCCAAGGCCGTTGACATTCAGTGTTGACGGGCCGGTGTTCGTGTTTGCAGCCTGGAACGACACCGCAAGCCCGGCGGTCAGCGTCGGCGTGTAGCTCAGCGTGATGACATAGTTGTTCGCCGTCCCGGTGTCGGTCGCGTAGTTTGCGCGCCCCTGCTTTAGCTCGTTCTCGGCTGGAAGTTTGTCGAACCCGGCGGCAATCTCATCGGCCACATTGTTGATATGGTCGGCGACAGCCCTGATCCCATCAGGAACGCGGTAAATGCTGTGGTTGAAGTAGTTGTTCGCCATTATCGTTTCAGCCTCCGGGGGTTGTAGTACAGCGTCATGCTCTTGATCGTGTGCTCGGGCTGGTTCATCGACTCAGACCGGATCATCATGCTGATATTGTACCCGGTTCCGTCAAGGTATCCCTCTGCCTCGCCTACCGGCTGCCCGCCCCAGATGAAATCCCCCCATGTCACCTCGCCCCAATACCCACCAGTGACGCGGATATTGTCGCCTGCGATAGGAAGCAGCGCGGCAGACGGGATGTCTGTTGCGCCGAACGAAAGATCAAAGGAGTAGGTCATGACCGGCTGGTCAACTGCGTCAACCTGCATCCTGAACTTCCTGAATGCCTTGTTCACCAGCGGAGTGCGGCAGTTTGTGAACGCCAGGCGGATGTAGGCAGTGATTTTCTTGTCATCGAACGCGCCGCCCTTGTCCGCCCGGTACACGAAGCCGTCATCGCTCCCGAATACCGTGATCTCCCCGTGGCTCGGCGTTGAGCCGCTGGATGCCACGCGAACCACCTTGCCGTATGAGCACGGCATAAACTGGATCGACAGGTCTGGCATCACTTTCCCAATGATGAAGGAGCCGTCGATCATGAACAGGCGATACTGGTTCTTGCCTTTGACGCGCACCGACTCAACGACCGAGTCGCGGTAGGTCAGCAGGAACGGGTCGATATAGCTCGATGCCGACTTGATCTCGAAGTCGCCGAACGCCTGCGTCGCGGTCATTTGATGGATGCCCCTGTCGTCCATGTAGGTCGGCACCGGCGCGTTTTGCAGCGACCACTCGATCATCCCGCGCCCCTCTGCATAGGGCTGCATGTCGAAGTTTGTGCTGTCGTCGCCATAGAGGATATACGCGCTGTCGCGGCAATGCACCGCAAGAACGCCGCCCGTCAGCCGGTTGATCGCCACGATCCTGTCGCCGGTGGCGAACTCTGCTGCGTCCGTTATGGCGTCGTATTCCATCGGGTTGTTGATGCTCGATGCGAACAGCGATTCGTCAGCCGACAAGAACAGGTGTTGCTTGTGCGCCTCGACATGCTCCGGCTTGTCGTTGGCATCAGTGAGGCCGGTGATGTGGATCATGGCGAACTCGGACAGGTTGAATCTGATCGCCCTTCCGGTTCCGTTCGCGCCGAATACGAAGTATCTGTCAGCGGAGCCGTCGAAGTTGTGCTCAATGAACTCATACCGACCTCCGGGCGGAAGCGCCGTGGCCGCCTGCGCCCCGGCAGCGGTAGCTGATCCACCCTGGGAGCCGGAGATCGTCTCGCCGGACTGGAATGTGCCGGTGGCGCTCGTCAGGTACAGCGTCCCGGCCGCATCGCCGCCGGTGAATGCCCCGGATGTGACGCCGGCCGCCGACAGGACGCCGGTCGCGCCGCTGGTGCCGCCGGTGACGGTGTCCCCCTCTACGAAGGCATCCGTGCCGCCGGTGAACGCCAGAGACTCCCCAAGCGGAAGCGCAGCCCAGCCCGCCGGGGTGCTGTAGTGGATCACCCCGGCTGTCCCCGCGATGTTGTCGCGCACGGCATAGATCGTGTCCCCCTTGCGCGAGACAAACACGCCACGGATCGGCCCGCTGCCTGGAACTGCGCCAATGCCTGCCCTGCGCTCCGCGATAGCGAGATCGCGCAGCATGGCGTAGTCGTTCCCCGTGACATCGCGGTTCTCGGCCTGTGTGGTGCTGGAGATCGCCCTCACTGTCGCGCCTGATAGAAGCTGCTCGCCGGGCTGGAATGCCCCGGCTATGTCTCCGAACACGACAAAGCCCGCCGCGTCGGATGTAGGGAATCCGCCAGCAGTAACCGATGAGTAGAGAACCTTGCCGGACGCGCCACTGGTTCCGCCGGTAATCGTCTCTCCATCGACAAATGCGCTTGTGCCGGATGAGAACTCGACCGTCCAGAATGACGCCTCTGACGGTGACGGTTTGCCGCTGAACCGCTCGAACCCCTGAATCCTGCGGTATCCGCCTTGGTCGTCCGGCTCGTAGTTGCTCGCACCAATGACGCGGCCGGGCGGCATGCTGTCGGCCGGAGTGACGACATCGAGGCCGCCGCCAAGCTGAAAGGATACGGCCCGCCAGGCCATTACTCTGGCCTGATGATGGCCACCAGAGATCGACGGGCCGCCTGCGTCTTGCGCAGGTGGACGAGTGCGTTCTGGTAGTCGTTGAGCGCCCCGCGCAGCAGGTCGTCCGCGCCGTCATAGGTCGCGTACTTGATGAGCGCACCGTAAACGATCGCCATGTGGTGCTCCTCTGGCATTCTCGGCGTGTCGGTGTTCGCGGTGAGCACCTGATCGGTCATGACAGCCTCGAAGTTGATGGTATAGGCGGCATCCGGGGTGGGATGGAATGCGATGTCGCCGTTCGGCATTTCAGCGATCAGTTGCGGCACACCAAGCTCGGAAGAACTGCCTGACATGATGCCGAGCATGTCGTCAGCGCCGATGATGGCGATCTGCGTCTTGCCTGACGCGCCGACCGCGTCCGGGTATATCGTGGCGACAGAATCAGGCAGGATCGCCTTCACGCCAAACTGGCGCAGGGGGATGGATGGGGCGGCGACGACAGTCTTCACCTGCGGCGATGCTGTCCAGGCCCACTTCCAGATCACGGACGGGTCGCGCTGGATGTCGAGCCATGCCTCGCGGACATACTCGACGATTCGCTGGGACACCCCCGTCTGGTTCTCTACGGACGCTGGCCCATTGCCGGAAACATCGGCGAGCAGCCGCGTCCGCCGGCAAAGGGTCAGGTAGTCCATCGTCAGCCTTTGCCGGCTTCTTCGCTTTCGGCGCTGCCGTCATCACCGGCACCCTCGCCGCTGATCGCGTCTTCGGCGTCCTTGAGGCTCTGCTCCAACTCCTTCATCTTGGCGCGGAGCGCCTTTGCTCCGTCCTTTGTCTGCTTCTTGCACGGCTTCCCGGCCGCGTCGTACATGATCCCGTCTTGCTCGAATGCGTGACCGTACTCAGTCTCGCCGACGATGCGAATGTAGTGCCTGTTCTTGTCGAGCATCAGATTTTTCTCCTGTAGTTGAGGCCAGTCTCTGCGGCGTCTTCTTCGTCGAGATACCCCAGGCCGTCATCGATGGCCATGCCATTCTGTGTTCCGAACCTCGGGGTTCTCAGCCGCTCCGCGCGGCAGTTCCGGCCGATCTCGGTGCTTGCTGGGGCCGGAGATTCTGAGTATTCATCCTCCATCTCCTCGCCCATGATTTCAATTTTCGCCATACCGTTGCGCTCCTGAAAAAGCGCCCGACACATGCCGGGCGCTGTTCGGTCACTTGACCGGGAAGGTGCCCCGGTCTGACATGACGGTGTCGCCGCTCTTGCGGACGGGGCGCTGGCTGTTGCCCGCGTTATCGACCAGCTTCTCTTTGCCGTCGAACTTCTCGCGCATGGCCAGGCCGTCCTCGATGGGCGCTTTCTCTTTCGGATTGTCGCCGATTCCGAGCTTCTTCATTGTTTATCTCCGGTTGATCTGGCTCGTTAGAACCAGTTGATCGTTACGAACACATCCGCCGCGCCAGCGGTTCCGCCGCCACCGGCGGAGATTTCCAGAACGGAATCCTCTGTGATGATAGGCGATAGGCCGTCCTTGCTGGTGTTGACGCCAGCACCAGCGGCAGTGCCGTTGGGGATGGTCAGCGTCGAGTGCTTCGCCGCGTCTCCGGCCACGCCAACATTGATCGCCTGATCAGCGTTGTTGGCGGTTGTGACCACGGCTCGGATGGACTCTACGGTGCCCTGTGCGCCTTCCGGGCCAATCAGCCGGGCCTTGACGCCCGCCGCAGACAGCGCGACACCGGTCAGGCGGATGGTTTCAGTGATGCCATTGCTATAGCTCATTGCTTTGCTCCTGTTGTTGTGGCGTCAGGCGATTAACCCTGAGACGCCCATTCGTAGATTCGGGCCTGCTCTGGGTTGCCGTGAACGAGGGCGAATCCCTCGATGGCGTACCAAGCGACACCCTTGTCACGGCCATAGTCGCCGGGCAGCTTGCCGCGAATCTCAGGCGGAATGACGATGGCCTCGATCACGGTGTCTTCGCCGAAGAAGAACGCCTGGTCAGACTTGCCATTTACCCAGCCCTGAGACGCGATCGCGGTCTGCTCGAACATCCGCACGCCTTCGTAGCTGCGGCCGATCTCGCCGGCGATGATCTGGCGGAAGCCCTCGGCGGTGTAGCTGTGCAGCGGCTCCAGATCGTCCTTCAGTTGGCGGAAGGTTGACGGGCGACCGATGCAGCGATAGTCGCCATCAGCGTATGCCGGGGTATCGTCTTCCTTCATCAGGTCAACGATCTTCTTCAGGTGCTCCTTGGTCATCGGGGCATTGTTCGTGACCGGGGCAATGCCGTTGGTGGACACAGCAATGGCGGTCGTGCTGGTGCCGGTTGCCGGGCCTACCTTGATGGGGGTCTTGGCGAACTCTGCGTGCGCCTCCTTCTCGAACGCCTTCACGGCGTCGTTGCGCATCACCTTGTTGATGATGACCTTGATCGGGTGGTAGCTCAGGTCATCGAGAACGCCGGAGTACGGCACGCTGTTGCCGAACTCGTACACGGTGCCATCGCCACGGGTGATAGTGAACCCAGTTTCCGGCATTTTGCGGTTCTCGACGAGGCGGCCGCCCTGCTTCTTGGTGTCGGAATACACCGTCCACTGGAACGCATCGCCTGCGTGCAGACCTTTGTCAGTGAAGTCGTCAGCGTCGCAGTGCTGGACGAACCGGGTTTGCGGCTGAACTGCGGTTCGCAGTACATCCGTCAGTTCGCCGGAGTAGGCATATCCACCGGCTTGATTTACAGACCAGACTTGTCCGGGCATTTTGATTTCCCCCTATGGGTTTGATGTAAAAGGCTACGCCTGCCCTCGCATCCGCTTGATCTCCTCAACATAGGATGATCGCGTTGGCTTGGGCTTGGCTTCTTCTTTGCGCGCCGGCGCGCGCCCGGTCATCCCGGTAACGCCGCTACCGTTGCGCTTTGCGTCGATGCGCTCCTGCCTCCAGTCCTGCTTGCTCTGGGCGGCAATCCAGGCAACAGCCCGGCGGTGCGCCTCCTTGAGAATGTCGTAGGGATCGGTGAGATCGCCCTCGGCCTCAATGATAGCGCTTTGCGTATCGACAGCGCTGAACAGCATAGGGTCGGATGCGATTTCAGGGTGCTCACTGAGCAGACGGTTTTTCGCATTGATAACCGAGGCCACTTGCTGCTCTCGCTCCAGTTCCTCGCGTGCCCGCTTGGCAGCAATCGCCGCGATTTCCTCTGCGCTGGGCTGCTGCTCAGGTTGCGCCGGGGCGGCCTGTGCGGCATTCAGTTCGAGGATTTGCAGCTCAAGCTCGGCGACCTTGTCATCGTCGCCGTCGAGGAACGCCTGATTCTTGGCTTTCACCAGATCAAGCAATTGCGCCTTTCGATCATCCATTGCGGGTAGATCGCTGACCGGTGCGCCAGTTTCGCCGCCCGTTGCGGGTGGGCTAGTCTGCGCAGCCGCGAGGATTGCCTGCTCGCGCTCCGCAAGCAATCGCTCTTTTTCCTCCAGCTCCTTGCGGCGCTGGGCGAGGGTTTTGAATCCCTCATCGATTGCCGCGCGCTTCTGGTACTCCTCCACGCCACCGGCCTTCTCGACCTTCTCGCGGGATACCATGCGCACGGTGCCGTTGATCTTCACCTGAACATAGTCATCAGGGCTGACCTCCGGCTCGCCTTCGGCGAAGTCGCCGCCAGGCTGATTCCCATTATCACGGTTTTCTGTGTCGTGTCCAGCGTCAGCGCCTTCTGCGGCATGGTCGCCGGTGACGCGATCGGCTTCGTCGCCAGCCTGCTCGCCGCCTTCGTCTCCAGATGCCTCGTCCCTGCGCGTGTCTGCCCGCTTGTAAATCTCTGCCCGAATAGGGTCGATGACGGGGGTCGCCTTCGTGGTGCTGCTCTCAGGCTCTTGTTTGTCCGCCGGTTGATTTGCGTCGTGCTTGCTCATGTCTTTTCTCCTGCCGCCCGCGAACGGGTGGGCATTTCTGTTGCCAATAGGCTGGTTGATGATATTATCGCTCTTGACGAGTAAATCCTCTCTACTCACCTGCGGGCCTAACCTTCCCGCGCTCGTCAGCTCCCACCGAGAGCACCTGCCCCGCCACACGGCGGGGCTTTTTTATTCATCGTCGTCTATCGCCTCGTCCGCGATGATTGCGGCCTCTGCGGCTGCCGCCGACATGATTGCCTCATTGATCCACTCGCCTGCCAGGCGGCACGCCTTGATCTTGTTCCTGATCCGGTACTGGCTCGCGCGATCCTCCGGGTCGGCTGACTCCAGCTCATCGCGCAGCCTCTCGATCTCGACCTCTGCACGGTCGAACAGATAGCGCCCAAGCGGCGAGTTGAGGAAAACCTTCGCATCCTCACCAAGCGCTACCTTTGCCAGCTCGATGTCACCATCCGGCACGCCGGCGAACCATGCGCCGGGTTGGATTGTCTTGCTCATATTCCGCTCCCCATCCTGATCTTCAGCTTCATCTCGTCAACCTTGTTCTGCCGCTCAATGTCGAGCGCGCGCAGCTTGGCCTCCAGTTGAGCCATGCTGATTTTCTCGTCATGCGCCAGGCGGTACAGCAGCTCCTCCTGCTTCAGGTACGCCAGTTCGAGCCGATTCATCCGCTCCAGCTCCTTGTTGTCCAGCTCGGCAGCCAGCGCTTCGCGCTGCATCTCCAGCTTTTCGCGCTCCAGCTCGATGCGCGGATCAGGCTGCATCGCATCAGCCTCCATCGGCACAGGTGCGGCTTCTTCCCCGGAGAAGAACCGGCTCGATCCGGCGTACCCGAGGCTTCCAAATACCTCCTTGGCTACCTCCTCGCCGTTGAGCCTCTGCGCCATTCCGGGAGCCAGGTTGAGCACGGTGCTGAGGCCAAACGCGATCCGCTCGACGCGCTGTCGCGGGTTTGTCGCGCCGAACCCCACATTGACCTCGACTCCCATCGGCGCCTTGAGCAGTGCATCAGTGATCTCCTCGATCCCGAATCGCTCACGAAGCCGCAGGCTCCGAGCGACCGACTCCAGTAATGCCTGGTCAGTCTCGTACTCCTGAATCAGTGCCATGACCTGCATCAGCACCGGGCGCACCCATGTCTGCACGAACACCCGCATGTGGTATTCGGTCAGGGTGTCCGCGTCGCCGCGCATCAGGTCCATTCCGCCAACCGTCTCGCTCAGGTTCTTGGCGCCGCCGACAGTTCCGCCGGTGAATGTGCCAGCAAGATCGTCAAAATCCATATTGACTCGGTCCTGCTCGTGGTAGCTTGACGCGGTGACATCGCTGACGCGCTCCTCGCGGATGTCTGCGTTGATGTCCCCCACCGTCAGCACGGAGCCTGGGATCAACCGCTGGAGCACTGCTGCGTCGATGTTTGCGCCCTCTCTAGCGAACCAGCGCTTGTTCAAGGCCAGCGCCACATTATCGCGCCGCGTGTTGTTGATCTCGTTGGCCTCCTTCTGCACTGAGGAAACCATCTTGACCGGAGAATCGGGGTACACGCGGTGCGACTCAATGACCGACATCCCGAGGACATACGGCCGCTCGCCGGGCTTGAGCCACGGATAGGCTTTGATCAGTTCTATCGGCTCAGACAGCAACGCATGGCCGCCCAGGGTGTAGTAGAACATATCAATGCCATCGACGCGCATGATGACTCGGCGCACCCACACGATATTGTGCCCATGATATGAGTAGCTGGTGTCCGTCGAGTCTTCGCGCTTGCCGTCGCGCTGCCGGCGGACACTGTCAGCCTGGGCGGACGACGCCGACGCGGCAGTCGATAGCGCCTCCTCGGACGCATCGAGCCAGCGGATCGGAGACACTCCACCGTTGCGGTTCGCCAGTGCCTTGACGGAGTCTATTGTCATCGGCACCTGATCGATGATGAACGGGCTGGAATTGATAGGATCAACCCAATCGGCGGCCTTGGAGAACATGACATTCTCGATCGGCCTAAGCTCTACCGCCGGTCGATCCTCCACGACGATGCGCTGGCTGCGCATCATAGGTATCCCGTCCTCGCCGATCACGATGTTGCCTGACTCGTCAACGATCGGCTCCGAGATTTCGGCCTCCTCGTATAGCCATGTCTGGTGCGATATGACGATGCCAGTGACATTTGCGTCCTGATACGCGCCGATGGCGGTCTGGAACCAGCCGCCGCTGTGCAGCCTGTTTTGCAACAACTCCTTGTTGATCTCTGCGGCGACGGCGTCCTGAACCGTGTCTCCGGCAGGGCTGACTGATATGATGTCCTCGGTCGAGAACAGCGCGACAGCCGCGTCAGCCTCCCGGCGCAGCGTCATCGTCCGGGTCTTGGGGCGGAACCCCTTGTGCCGGTGCCTGTAGCCCTCCTTGTAGTATTTCGAGCCGGGCGCGTGGCGGCTCTGGTTGTGCGCCAGGCTCTCCTCGATCCCTTTGCGGATGGATGAGTCGAAGTAGCTTGCCGACTCTTCAAAAGCGCTGTTCGCGGCCTGGAGCCAGTCTATGTCAGTCGTCATGCGTCAGGTTCCCCTTGATGTCTCGTTGCGCGCCCTCTATCGCCGCGCGTATTCCCATCGCTCGATCCCTCGCAATTCCGTACCGTTCGAACAGCTCGCCAGCGGCGTCGCGGATCGCGCGCATCTCTGGATCGATGCTGGTGATTTTGAGTACAAACCCCATCCGGCCGGACAGGGCGGTGTTGATGATCTGTACAATGCCGCCGCGCGTGTCGATCGTGACATTCCATGACCCCGACCATTTTGGGTGATGCTTGTTGAGCGCCTCAATGATCTGTCGCGCCAGCGTTGACACCGCCGGTGGCGGCAGGTTGCCGTTGTTGTCAAGGCTTGCGCGCTCGAAGTCGAGCGGCGCGTCATTGATGTCATTCATTTGCTGCTCTGCTCCGCGTCAATCGCGGCCTGAATGTCCGGCGCATAGATTCCGTCCGCGTCTCCGCGCAGGAACCTGCGCCCGTTGCTGAACAGGTAATCAGTCTCGGGGGCGAGCTGATCCTTGCCATCGATGGCCATCACGACCGCCCTGTAGTCAATCTTGCTGTACTCCGCCATCAATAGTCGCCCTCGTACTCTGGAATCACGGATCGCTGTTGCCGGACTGATGCCGGCGCAACCTGGTAGGCAAATGTGTGGGCCAGCGCCTCTGCGCAGTCGGGCGACGGCAGCCCCATCGAGCGCATGACTTTTTTTCGCGTGAGCGCCATGCGCGCCCTGTCGTCAAATGTGTAGGTCATGTTCGTCAGGTCGGCCACCAGATCAGCGTCGTCGGGTATATCCGCGCCCTGCAACCATTCCATCATTCTATACCACATTTCCATGCGCTTGTTCAGGAATCGGTCTTTGTTGGCCGCGTCCGGCGGCTTCCCGGCGTTTACCGCGATCACCGAGTGGCCTAGCTGGCGCAGCCTGTCCACCACGCCGCCGCCTACCCCGACCTCATCGACCATGACCGCGTCGGGCCTGGCCTGCTCGATCTCCAGCGCCACCCTGGCGGCCAGTTCCATCGTGTCTGCGCCGCGCAACTTGATCAGCGGCTCCAGCTTCCGGCCGTGCCTGCGGGCGATCACCGACATATCCGATCCGAACCGCGCCACATCCACGCCGATGATTCGCACCTCGCCGAGCGGCACATCGACAGATCGAGCAACGGCTGCCGACACCGTGTCCATGCTGATGAGCTGCCGGTCGCCGATCCGTGGGAACAACCCCCGGATGCGGACGCGCACATAGTCCGAATCCTCGCCGTACTCCTCGACCTCTTTTTGCAGCTCGGCCTTGTTGGGCATCTTGCAGTCACGGCTGTCCACCGTGCGCGTCACCCATCGGCCATCCCGGTTGAAACAGCGCTTGAACCGCCCGGTGTTGCGCGTCGGGTTCCCGAACACAAACCACATCGTGCGCGGGTCTTTGACGCCGCTCGATACCTCCCAGATTTTATCCGGGATCGCCGACGCCTCGTCATAGATGATCAGCGAGTGCTCCGCGTGCTGGCCGGCGAACGCCTCGGAATTGTGCTCATTGTTGGCGATTGGCGTAACAAACCATGTCTCCGGGTGATCGATGTGGAAAAACTTGGTTTCGGTCCACTTGAACCAGTGCGCATTGATCGCGCGTTTGTGCCAGACGGCCAGCTCGCGCCATGTTTTTGTTTTGAGCTGGGGGAATGTGTTTGCGGTGATTACACCATTGAGATGCGGGCGCGTGCTCATGGCCCAGAGCACGATCCAGGCCGCCTCTGCGGATTTGCCGATCCCGTGCCCGGAGGCCGTCGCGTCCTGATAGATTCCAAGCGGGTTTTTTTTGATGTGCCTGCTGATCGACAGCATTTGCATGATCTGCCAATCGTCCGGGCCATCGTGATCCTCCAGCGGCCCAGGCTCGCCCCACGGAAACGCAAACAGCACATAGCCCAGCGGATCGTCGTAGAACTCCGCGATCGCGTCCTGTAGCTGCTCCTCGGCCGAAATATCGACCATCCCATTGTCGCGCGGCATCGCGGACGCGCTCATTCCTCGCCCTCGCCGCTCTCAGCCTCTCCCCCGCGCACCCTGACCTCGATCTCGGCACGGCGTGATTCGAGTGCGCGCTGGCGCTCCCGCAGCTTATCAGCGAGGCCGTCCGTGTTGACGGTGATTGCATCGTTAAATGCCCCCACGAGGACATTCCGCCCGATCAGCTCCAGCGATTTGAGCGCTGCCTGCGAATTATACGATCTGCGCGTGACCTCAACCGTCGGGATCTCCCCGTTGGCGTCCGCATCGGCCGCACGGTCAGCGTCCATTATCGGCACCTCCTCGGTTATCGGGGAGCGCCCTAGCGACTGATCGAGGATCAGCGCCGCCTGGGATAGCACCCAATTGGCGTCGATTTTTGTTGCCGCCCGGATGTCCTCTGCCTCGGCATCGAGCACAGACAGGAACTCAGGGTCGGCCCACAGCCGCGCAGCGCCCCTCGTGGCTGCCCTGTAGGTGCAGGAATACACGCTCAGGTAGGCCAGCGTCCGGCTGCCTATCACGCCTGGCGGGCCTGCGATGTAGTGACGGGCAACAGCCCGCCATCTGGCTGTTTTGTCGTCATCCTGCATCCTACGCAGCTTCTCTCTGTTCTTGGGGTCGCGCAGGTGCTCGCTGGCCTCTGGCGTCCCGGCGCAACCAAGGGCGTCCTTCCTCCGGCGCGTCGGCTGGCCTATCTCGATCCCGAGCCGTTCCGCTTTGCGCCCACTGCCAGACGCGCGAGTGTATTGCGGCCTGGCCTCGCCTCTCGGCCTGGAAGACTTGCGCCGCTTGCCCTCTTCCACGCTTTTCCGCAGCTCCTCCGCGCGCTCCTCGGGCGTGGCCTCCAGCGAGCGCTTGACCGCGCGCTCGCGCGCCTGCTTCGCCTTCTTCCGCCGGCGCTCGTACTCGCCGGACCTGTCCGGCTTGTCGCGGTCGCCGCCCGGATTCATCTTGGGCTTTGCCTTGTGTTTCGTCTTGGGCTTTGCCTTGGGTTTAGGTGCCGACTCGAGGTCTGGCTGGTCGCCGCCGTCATCGTCGATGATCTCTATCTCAATCTCCGGGCTGCCGTCGTCGTCGATTATCTCTATGTCTCCCATGCGCCCTCCGCCGCGAACAATGTGACTATAGAGTAACAGCTACGCCAGCTTTTTCAATGCGCACACGGAAAAGCCGCCATTGCGGCGGCTATTCTCTCGGCGGGCGGGATGCGTCAGGCTGAATCATGGGCATCTACGCCCAGCCCTGACGCAACAATGGACTCGAGCGATCGTTTGCTCAGCTCGATCTCCCTCTCAAGCTGAGAGGGTGTGTAATGCTGGTTAGGCTTTCCGACATTCTTGTGGCTCGCGCCGTTCATGCTGCCGACCCACACGCCAACATCCTTGCCGACAACGCGGTAAGCCGCCTTTGTGCAGAACCGGTTCGGGCCTGTAAACTCGACGCTCACATCGGCGAACTCAGATTCCCAACGCCCACCGAGAGATGGGTTCCAGTCCCCATCATCCATCATTCTGATCGCCGTCTCCACGATCTTCTTGACACGATTAGCAGCAGTCATGCTCTCTCCTCGCCTTTCGGCTGGTTGTGCGCTCGGGGCCTATCCCCTGCGTCATGGGGAGTACTATAGCGCCACCTGTCGCTAATGTCAACAGTTTTTTCACGCCCCGCATCAGCCCACACCTCAAGCGCATACTGCACAAGATACGGGCATCTGCGGTAACTCGCGCTCTCTGGCCTCGTGATGTAGCGCCGGAACAGGGCCTCGTCGAGGCCGCTGGCGGCGCAGATGCGGAGGATTGCATCTGCATCGAATTCCAGATCGCCTTCGACTGTGCGGGACAGCCGAAGGTCGGAAAAAGCCATCCCAGAGGGGGGATGGCGACTGCTCATTCTGCTGCTTCTTCTACTGTGCAGTATGTTCCGTCATCGAGCTGATCCCATGGCAGCGCCCCATCGCTTCCTGCCTGATCGGCCAGTTTGTCAGTGATTTTTGCGATTTTGAAATCACCGTGAAATCCGTTTCCTTTTGATATCAAATCGGCCACATCGTCGGCTGATCGAGCCTCGTCGATCCATTGCACTGCGTTCTCCATGGCATCGCGTTCAGTATCGCCAACACCATAGATAGCGTATCCGGTCTGCATGACTGCGTATTTCATTTTTTCTCTCCTCGCCTTTCGGCTGGTTGTGCGCCGGGGCCAATCCCCTGCGCTCAATTACAGACTAGCGACTGTTGGCGCTATTGTCAACAGGCTATTCGATGCCCGCTATTGCTGGAATCAGCACTTTCGCGTGTACGAATGCCTGTGCATAGGTGCGCCCGTCTGGTGATGTGATGTCGGTCACATCACCGTATTGGACCACCTTGACCGTCCAATACCTGGAGAATCCAGGCCCACCAGACACGACTATTGCCGCCTTGTCGCGGCTGTATGACGGGGCCAGCCAGTTGTTGCTGGCCCCGATGCTGTCCATAAGTCCGCTTTTGATTGCCGCCTTTACAACGGCCAAGTTTGCATTCCCGATAATTATTTTCATGATGATCTCCTCGCCTTTTCGGCTGGTTGTGCGCTCGGGGCCAACCCCCTGCGTCATGGGGAGCACTATAGCGCCACTTGTCGCTACTGTCAACAGTTTTTTTCGCACCCATCAGACCACACCTCGAGCGCGAACTGCACCAGGTACGGGCAACGGCGGTAACTCGCGTTCTCTGGCCTCGTGATGTACCGGCGCAGCAGCGTCTCATCGATACCGAGCCGGCGGGCAATGGCTCGCTGGGACAGCCCTATCCGCGCAATAAGGCTGCGCAGATAGGACGGGGCAGGGTTGTGATTGGCAATGTCAGGCTGAGCAGTCATTCCGGCTGCTCCGGTAGCGATCCAGGGGCGTCGAAGTTGCGCTCAAGGTAGGCGACCACCAAGTCATTCCACTCCTTGCGCTCATTGAGCGGCAGCGCGGCGACGGAAGCCGGGATGTCGTCGATGCGGTGCGTCTCCGCGCCGTGCTCATCCGTGATGACCGGCTCGGCGTCGCTGTCGTCTGGCCGTTTGAACCACGACTGAATCGTCGCCTCCCAGCCCTGCTCCGGGTTGTCTTCGTCGGCCATCCGCAGTTCGTAGTAAACCCATCCGACGGAAGCCGCTCCTCCGTCGTCATCAATGATGCGCTCTGACTCCTCGACAATGACATCCGGCTCGTCGCCAGGCTCCGGCAGATAGCCGTGGATTGAGACTACCGGGTCGCCCGTTCCTGATCCGTGCAGGTCATACTCGTCGCCCTCAAGGCGTCCGACAGCCGGAACGGGGCGGCCTCCGCTGATGACCATGACGGGGAAGAACTCCCCGTCGCTCCCTTCCTGATCCTCGGCAACCGTATCGGGGATCATCGCTACCCCGCCGCCCATGATGCGGGCCTCAGCGCCCGCGTCAAAAGCGAAGGAATCCGGGGTATATGCTGCGTCAAGCTCAATAGATTTCATTTCCTCTCACCTCTCGGTCGGTTTTGGCGCTCGGGGCCAACCCCCTGCGCTCATGGGCACAATATAGCGCACCATGTCGCTAATGCAAGCGTTTTTTTTGAACGATCTCGCGCCGTACAGCATTGAGCATGCATTTCTGCTCCATCCGTGCAGACGCGACTCACCTCTAGGGCCACTCCGTCGTCTACATGACTGGCGACCGGCCGCCCGATGATCGCCACGCCGCGCACGCTCCGCCCGTCCGTAACGGCAATCGAGTATTTGTGCCCAACCGCTGGCTTATGGTGGCGGGGATGCCGAGACACAAATTCGTTTGCCTCGGCCAACGATACCGGGATAACCTCGAGCGTCGCTAACCACCCCGACCGATCCGGCCAACAGGGATAGATCAGTCAGTCCATTCGTGATCTGATCGCACCACCTGTAGCTACTGTCAACCATCTATCTCATCCTCAACGATCAGGTCGGCGACCAGGTCAGGGTACGCGTCCCTAGCGAACCTACGAGCAGCGCGCAGATCGCGCTTGGCATACCACAGCTCTTGCTCCTTGTGTGCCACGCGATACATGGCGCGTATCAGCAGCGACTCGACCGCCGCCTCTTGCGTCTCATCGACAAACCTGTTTTTTGCCGCCCCTGTAGTCCAGTGCATCGGTTGGCCTGGGCCTGATGTCACCCAGAATCCGGCCGGCGTGTCTTTGACGCGCCAATACCGGCGGAACTGGACGCTATCGCTCCCGCCAGGGTCAATGAATGCGCGCCAGTATTCCCTCGCGCCATCAGGTATCGCCCCAGAGAACGGCCTCCGCCGCCTGCTCACTTCTCACCGCCCGGCCGGCGGCCTCGCTTCTCTGCGCGAGCAAGTGGGCCGCCCTTATGCCTGCGACGGCGCGGAGGCAATATGCGCTGCCCTGAAACCGCTACAGCGACGGCGATCAGCGACAGCGACAGCGCGATCAGCGCTGCGGCGCTCTCAGGGCTGCCACCACCACGGGCGACCTCCCACGCGGCAAACAGTTCTGCGGCCGCAGCCAAGAATATCGCAATACCGAACATGGCCTACCCTCCCGTGATGCGAAGAAACGCTGATCTCGCCGCGATGGCGGCGACTCCAGCGGCTGCAACGAACAGCGCTGACGACGCGATGCCGCCATACGAAAGCGCCGCCCCTGCAAAAAACAGGGATGCGGCCGCCAGGATGACGCTGAGTACAGCCACGATGATCATCATGGCAACACCTCCTCGACACCCTGCTTGAGGGTGTCGCGGACAACCTCAAGCGCCGCGTCCATGTCGCCCACTCCGTCATTTGATACGACGGCGGCAAGCGCCTCAATGAACGCGGTGTCGCTGTCGAGCGCCCAGACGACAGCATTGTACATTATGGTGATGGCGTCCTCCATCCCGATCGCCGCATCCCTGACGATCTCACCCGCGCTCGGTCGCTCTGGCTCTTCCCATCGGGGGTCGCGTGGGTCGGTCACCGGCCCCCATGTCGCTTCGTCGCCATATCCAGGTAGTGTCATTTTCTCTCTCCTGTGTTATGTTGAGTGTTTCATCCTATCATGCTACAGCGGGATGTCAATAGGCCGTTCGTCGGCTATCTGGCCCTCGTCACAAGAACCTCAATGCCAGTCAGCGCATACAGCAGTTTACGGCGCAGCTTTGAGTCGGTGGTATCAACGCCCTTGTAGTCCTCGATGACTTCCGTCCCGCTGCTGTCCGTGTAGCTAAAATCCGCCGTGTACCGGCACACATGGACACCGTTCACATCGAGATCGAACCTGCGCTGCCTCGTCAGCCCGCTGATCTCGCCGGCCTCCTCAAGCGCCACCAGTTCGGCGTACCTGCGCAGTTCTCCGGTGCTGTGGAAATAGATCGGCTTCCCCTGATGCCCGCACGGCAACTGAGCCGATGCGCTGCCGACAGATACCAGGCACTGCGGGCACACCCACTGCGCGCGCGCGCGGTACTTGTTGCGCCCGCCCTGTCCGGCCGCCCTCCATCTCATTCCCCTGCCTCCAGGTGCCGCCCGGCACCTCCATCATCGCCGGCAGCGCGCCCGGTAGCATGGCGCGCGGCGGACGCGCCCACCCGCACCATTGGGGCCGGGATGATTTCAGTCGTCATTTCGCAGCAGCGCATAGCGCACCTCGTCCGTCGTCCTCGGCTTGCGACAGCTTTCCGCAGGCGCGTGCCCTGAGCATGACTTCCTGACCTTCTTCCCAAGAACGCATATTGCGGTGCTCTTCGGGTAGTACGCACGGCACCCGGTGCATGTGTAAAAAATGTTTGCCATTGTGTTCCTCTTCTCTGTGTCGTTGATTGTGGCGGGGCTGCGCCGGATCGCCTCACCGGCGACCCGCTGCGCCCCGCTTTGATTTGAGCCGCTGAACCTCTGCGGCCACATCTCGAAACAGCCTGCCGGCCTCTTCGCGCCCCCTGATTCTCTCGATCGTGCGGCGCTGGGTAGCCCACCACCCGCTGCCGTGCCGCCTTATCAGCGCCACCCACCCGCGCACCTCGCACCTCCGGCGGTAGCTCTCGACCTCATCGGCGCTCGCGCCCTTTGCTGGCCGCTCTGACTCACGCCAGCCCCTCTTGTCGATCATCGCAGCCCCAGGGTGCGCCCGCATCTTCCGCAGTTCACACCGCCATCCGCAACAAACAGCCAGAGGCCGTGCTCTGACGGGATTTTACCGCACGCGGCCTGCGCCGCAATTTGGCCCCACCAGCGCCTCCATGCGCCAGAAGGAAGGCGCGGCAGGTAATCGCGCAGCCGCTCACGGCGGCCGGCGACCCTCTCCGGGCTGGTCATTTCAGCGCTCCAGCGCCGCAAAGCAGCGACCTGATCCTGCCAGGCGGAACCGCGATGGCCCTCTGGTCGCCTGTTGTGGTTTTGTCCGCAAGCTCGGCAAGCTCGGGATACCGATCTTCCAGCATCTTCAGCGTTGAGCACGACATGAGCGCCGACACGATGGTTCTTGTCGCCTCCAGGTATTTGCCGAAAATCGCATCCGACTCCTTATTGACCTCATCGGCCATCTGCTTGATGTTGTCGCTCGTTTCGCAGACTTCGATGTAATACATCATCGCCTTGTCCGCCAGCACAAAAACAGGGGCGACACTCAACCCGGATCGGCTCAATATCAGTCGATCAGGGGCCATTGTTGCCGGAACGGTTTTTCCGATCGGCACAGCCTTCGATATGTCCTCAACCATATCAGGGTTGATCGCCCGCTTCGTCCAATCGTACCTCGGCGAATCGATCCTCGTCAGCATAGACTTGTCCGGGCACTCCTTGATCCACCTCTTGACGGGTTCGGAATAGATTGCCTCGGCTGATGCACTGTAGAGATCGATGACCATTGATCGATACCGGCTCACCTTCTCGTCGCTCTCCGCGATCTTTTTTATGGCCTTTCCGACAATCGCTGCTCGTTGTTGGTTTGTGATTCTCATCTCTCATGCTCCGGTTGATTTCTGTAGTAATGGGCTTGCTTTGCGCACCTTAGCCCCGTATGTTGGTCGGCGCTTGTACAGGTAATCGGCCTGAATGCGCATTATCGGGCCGCATACCGGCGTCCTCCACCCTCCGGCCACGGTTATGACATCGGCCGTCAGCCTGGCGCGCCGCTCCCGCTCCTCTGCGCTGATGCGCTCTCCCTCCGCGTGCGCTCTCTCGCACGACAGCCCGCAAAACCGCCTGCGCGAGTAGCCCTTGATCGATTCGCGCTCCTTGCGCTCAATCACCGCGCCACAATGGTCGCAGTTGTTGAGGCTTACCCTTTTTTCCCGCAGGTGCGCGTCGCGGCACTCCTCTGAACAATACTTCGCCTTCTTTATCGTCGGCACGCTGATCTTCTTCCCTGCGCGCTCGCGTTTCGTTGCGATGTCCTCTCCGCACTGGATGCAGCTTTTCTTCGGCATCTTTGCCTTGTTTTTGCTTCTCCACTTCTCTTTGCACTCGCTGTCACAGAAAACGGCTATCGCCATGATCTTGCGGTAAACAGGCATCCCTTTCTTTTTGCGCTCCTGATAGATCACCCCGCCGCACTCCTTACACTTCCTCTCCAGGTCTTCCTTCGGTATCGTCCTGACCCGGTTGTGCTCGTGCCGGCAGTCATCGCTGCAATACTTGTTGCGCTTGAGCGTTTCGCTCGTGATCGGCCTGCCGTCATCAGCAAACGCCTTCATCAGCAGGCGGTTGCAGTGCAGACACCGCTTTTTCTCGTATTTTGAATACATTTTCCTCTCCTAGCCGAACCCATCGGCGGAATGTTCATGCAAGCCTGGCGCTCGATCTCAGCCAAGCGCCAGACGGCTTCATCACGCGGCACGATCCGCGCTAGAACGGAATATCATCGAATCCGTCGTCTTCGCTGGTGCCGGCTCCGCCGCCATGCCCAGCGCCACCTCCGTGCTCGGCACCGCGATCTGCGCTACCACCGCTGTTCGTTGAACGCCCGCCGAGCATTTGCATCCGGTTGGCGACTATTTCCGTCGTATAGCGATCGTTCCCGCTCTTGTCCTGCCACTTCCGCGTCTGTATGTGGCCCTCGAAGTATGCTTGCGAGCCTTTGCTCAGGTACTTGCCGGCGATCTCCGCCAGCTTCCCGAACATGACGATGCGATGCCATTCCGTGCGCTCCTTCGCTTCTCCTGTGGCCTTATCCTTCCATGATTCGTTGGTTGCCACGCTGATATTCGTGACCGCGCTCCCGCTGGCCGTGTATTTCATATCAGGGTCGGAGCCCAGGGTGCCGACGATTATTGCTTTGTTCACGCTCATGATTTTCTCCGGTTGCGGCCCGTGTATTCCGGGCGGTTGATTTACGGTTTAAGCCCGGTGTACTCGGCCAGTTTATCGACCGCTGCATCCAGGTCATCGACGAATTTCTCCACGGCCTTTCCGAGCGCATCGGTGTACCAATCCCATTTGTACTCTATCTCGATGATCCCCATCACGCGATGATAGACGATAAGCGTCCATGACTCGACCTCGCACACCCACATCGATCCGTGTACCTGCTGCTTGTAGGGCCGCTTGCTGTTCAGGATGTAGTCGGCCACCGTAGAGGCACGCGGGCACTTGATCTCATGACCGCCAACGATTTCGTCGCCTCGCATGAGAAGCCGATCTGGGCTGCACGCCACCTTCCGGCTGTCGTCCTTGAACACGATCCCGACCACCTTCGGCTCCGCTTCTTCGAGCATGAGCAAATCCCTGTACGCATCCGCAGCCTCACCCTCCAGCATGTGCCCGCGCTCGGTGTCGCTGTTGCCGGTCCAGTTCCCGTCATCGCTCCTCGTCAACCGCTGCGCCGCAAGGGAAGTGATGTACTTCCCTCGCTGGGACGAGGCGCTACCGGATTCGGTGATTATCCGGCCAAACTCGCTTGCGGTCGGGATCCCCATGCGCAGATCGAGCCATTCATCACTGCCCTGCTCAACATCCCAAATGATCTCAGGCATTGGAGTCCGCCCCGTTCTCGTTCATTTCGGCAATCTTGTTCATCAGTCGCGCCCGCAGCGCCGGGAACGCAAGCGCTGGAATATCATCCCACGAACTGACGCCGAAGTGGTTGAATATGGCGTCTACATCAGCCTGCGCCTCGGCAGCTATTTTCTTGAGCGCTTCGGCCTGCGCCATCGATACAGTCTCTTTCTCGGCCATGCCGCCATCATTTGCTCCTGCGCTCACGCCGTCATCATCCTCTTCTCCGGCCTCAAGACCGATAACGCTCATGTAGGTGATGCGCTTCATATAGGTGATCGCGCTTTTTGCCGCCTGTATCGGGTTCTTTTTCCCGCTCATGTCCGGCGATGCGCTCATTCTTGATGTGGCGGTTCCGCCGTCCTTGTGCCGCAGAACTGCGACCACCGAAAGCTCCCCGTCCGGGCCTCTGCTTGTCTCCCAGTTCACCCAGAGTCCGTGCTTGTTGAGCACGCCCTTCGTTTGCTCAATGATCAGGTCGAGCGGCTGGTACGAATACGATGTCGCGTTGAACGACACCAGCTTCTTGGCCTTGATCCTTCCTATCTCGTCAACCGCCGCCGCAGCAGCGGCCGCCATCCTTGCGTTCATCATCCTTTCCCCGAACGCTTCCGCGCTTGACGCGCCGATAACGGGCGCGAGCTTCACGATTACATCGCAAATATCTTTCGTTTCTTCTATTTTGGTTTCTTTGCTCATTTCGGTTCCTCGCTATATCAGTTTTTCAATCAACAAGATCGTGCAGTTTGCGCATCTGGCTGGCGCACTGCCTCATAAAATCGAGCTCTTTCTCGATATCAATTTCAATCACGGTAGCGCCCGCTGTATTCTGCCTCTCGCACTTCTCGATCAGGTCGCCCAGGCAGTCGCCCATCGCTAATCTCGCGGCCGGCCTCAATCCTTCGCGCTTGACCGCCGCTCTGTTCATCCATTCACACCATCGAAAACAACCCCAGGCACTTCCCCGTCGATGATCGCGTTCGCCACCTTCTTTGCGCACCGGTAATCAACCCCGGCGGCTGATACGATCGACTCGGAGATAAAATCAACTGTGCTCTTGTACTTCGCGGCCGCGCCGCAGTCGCCGGCTCCGCCGTCATCGGTAGCCGCCATGCTGGCGGACGGCTCTTCGCCGCGCCCCGCGCCTTCGGCCGCCTCCTTCTTCTCGGCCGCCGCCTTTTTTTCGGCCTCGGCGGCCCTGCGCTCTGCCTCGGCGGCCTTGCGCTCGGCCTCTGCGAGCTTTTCCTCAAGCTCCCTCTTCGCGCGAAGCTCTTTTGCCGTAGAGATGGCATTCTCCACGATTTCGTCGATGTCTTTTGATATGCCGCTCACCTCAGCGACAATAGACCTGACCACATCAAGATCAGCCTCAAAAACATCAGCTGATTCCCCGTTCGCGTAGCGCATGGCCGCTTCACTGGCCATCCTCTTTGCCTGCTCGACAAGCTCTTTTCGCCGTCCACGAAGCTCATCCACAGGCTTCCGCGCCTCATCGCTGACAGCGCGAAGCTCTGATGCCACCTGCAACGCGGCATCATCAACCATTGCAGCCATCTTCCGCGCCTCGCCCATGATCCGCCGCTTCTCTCCTGCCGCGGCCTTTTCAATGGCTACGGCAGTCCGCTTCACAATCTCGGCCGCAGAGACGACTGCCGCCTCGTCCTTCCGCGTCTCGATGCTTCTCGGGGCGTCGGAAAGGATTGTCCGGGCGGCTGCAAGCACTGACCTTGCTGCCGGGGAGTCAGACCCGCCGCGCATGATCTCCTTAATGGTGTCTTCGTTTGCAATAACGATCGCGCTCATGAGCAACCTCTCTAGTTTCATGTTGGATTCGTGATACTATGCTCACTCCATCAACAAGTCAAGGTAAAACATTATGGCAAAACAACTTGAGTTCTATCAGTACGCAAAAGAACTGTCACCCGCCAAAAAGAAGCGCCTGGCGAAGACGCTGCGGCGCGACATGAATTACATCTACCGCTGCATCAGCGGGTACAACCGCCCCGTCGCCCCACTGGAGATTGAGGCCGTCCTCAAGTTCGCAGAGAAGAACCCGGTCAGCAGTGGCATCGTCACCAAGAAGTCGCTGTCTGCAACGCGCCCGGCCGTGCGGCGAAAGAAGGCGGCCAAGAAGGCGTCCAAGAGAGCAGCCAAGAAGGCAGGCGGTAAAAGCAAATGAGCATCGATGCGACGCGCTGGGCGTGGTCGCAAAGGTCAGTGTCGGCTACTCAGAAGTTGATCCTTCTGAGTCTAGCCGACAGGGCTGGAGAGGATCACGAATGCAGGCCCAGCATACAACGGCTTGAGATGGACACCGGACTCAACCGGAAGACCATCATGGCGAACATCGCAAAGCTGGCGGCGGTCGGCCTGGTAGAGATCATTCACCGCAGGGATGGAGCGGGAAGAAAGATCACAAACACCTACCGACTGATCGGCGTTTCGGGCCGTGAACAACCTGTGGATAACCTGTGCATAAGTGATGACCCAAGTCCCAAAACTGGGACACGGGCCAAGTCCCAAAATGGGGACATGGGTGGAGCCAGTGAAAACGGCGATAAGTCGTTGAATGAAAACGAAAAAGAGGGGAGTAAGCCAAGTCCCAAAATTGGGACGCGGCCCAAGTCCCAAAATAGGGACATAAACCTATTAGATATATATAGGGAGAGAGGCGTGCGCGAGGATTTATGGGATGCCTTCATGCGGGAGAGGATGTCGAAGGGCTGCACAAATTCACCGTATCAGATAAAACTGTTGTACGGGATCATTGACAGGGCGATCGAGGCAGGGCATGATGTGAACGAGATGATCGAGCAGTCGGTGGTCAACTCGTGGAAGTCTTTGTATCCGAAGAACAATGGGGGGAAAGGTGAGAAAAGCAGCAGAAGCGGCAGAAGCGGCAGAAGCAGCAAGGAGTGCACTGGAGACATCATCAGGCGGCAGCAGGCGTACATCGCCAGCCTCATCGATGACGACGCCCCAGAATGGGAGTAGATCGAAGCCGCCTCCAGTCATCGCGGAACTGTTTGGCTTCTTGTCGGCGCAGTACCCGGAAGGATTCAGCCGCAGGTGGCCGACAGAGGAAGACATACAGGTCTCGATGCGCGCCTGGTGGGCAACACTGAGGCGGTTTGATTCGGAGCAGATCGCGGCCGCGATAACCGAGCTTCCGGTTCACTATCCAAGGTGGATTCCGACGCTCGGGGAAGTAGTCTCTGCGGTCAAGGCCGCTCGCGTGGAGCCTGAGTATGAGCCTCCGGCGCTTCCATCGCCAAGGGACAAGGCAGCCGCCAAGAAGGCGCTGTCAGAGATCATGCGGATACTGAACGGGTGAGGCGATGGGTGACAAGCTGTTCGCGGCGCTGTTCGTGTTCGAGAACGGCGTTTACGGGTCTATCTCGTTCGCCGACGCATGGCATGAAGGCCGGGACGCGAGACTGTACCGTGGCGACCTTCCAGTCGTCGCCCATCCGCCATGCTCACTATGGGGGAGGTTTGCCGCTGTGAACTTCGCCAGATATGGCGGCGCGCACAACTTCCCAGGCAATGATGATGGGATGTTCGAGTCTGCGCTGTGCAGCGTCAGGAGGTGGGGCGGCGTTCTTGAGCACCCGGCCGAATCAATGGCGTTCGGATACTTCGACCTGGGGTCGCCTGAGCCTGGAAAGTGGAAGCGGTCTGCTGATGGTGACGGGTGGATAACCGAGATTCGCCAGGCCGCCTACGGTCATGTCGCGGACAAACGGACATGGCTGTACTGCTCGGCCGGGCCTGCGCCGCCTCCGCTCGACTGGAGGCCGGCAAAGGGGACGCATCAGGTAGGATTCAAGGGCAGCGGCGGGAAGTCCAACGGGAAGCGCCCAAGCTGCGGAAAGAAGGTGGCGAAGGAGACGCCACACGGTTTTGCCTGCGCTCTCGGCATGATAGCCATCGAGCGAGGCGCGTATTCAGAAAAGAGAGGTGAGAGATGACAAAGCTAGACGCCGGCGAGATGCTGGCAATCCAGATGTGCAACCCGAATCCGACCAGTTCAAAGCGGAAGGACGGCCCAATTTACCGCGTCAGCTTCGAACTGACGCAAGAAGACTGGCTTGAGTTCATGGATTCAAACACCGACGGCATGATCCTCGACTGCGTGATGCAGCCCGCGCGGGACACCGGCGGGCCTGCGCCAGAGATCAGGGAGGGGATGCAGCGCGAAGGGGGTATTGAGCCAAAAAAGGAGAAGCGCGAGCCTGGCCCGTTCTCCGAGTTCGCGAAAGCCCTGCACGGCAGCGGCCTGTTCATGATGCCGATGCTCTGGGACGCGGTTGGCGGAGAGGATGCGCATGCCGAGTACATCAGACGCCTCGATTGCGTCGTGTGCGGGAAGCAGGACTACATCGCAGAGATCGGCGAAGGCAGATGCGAGCAGGCGCACATGCGATCAGCAGAGGACAGCGGGACAGCCTACAAGCCGCGCTACTTCTCGGTGCCGTTGTGTCACGCGCACCATGTCGTCCAGCACCAGAAGGGCGAGTCGGCGGTCGGCCTCGGGCGCGGAAGGGGGCGCAAGATTGCCGCCAGGCTGGTGAAGGAGTGGGCAGTGAACGCGGTAAAGAGCATGACAGGCGTCGAGTCAATGACCGATCTTTCGCCAGATTCCTTGTACTCTGCGCTTTCTGACGCCGGAGCGCATGAGTCAATACTGGACAGGGTGCAATCGGTAGCGATTGCTTCTGGCTTCACATTGGGGGTATCATAGGGCTATGCGTGAGATGACGAAAAAAGGCGTTGAGATGCTGAAAAGGCACGAAGGAAGAGTCGTGCGCGACGGCCGCCATATCCCCTACACGGATTCGACTGGGCACACCACAATCGGATATGGCCGCAATCTTTCTTCCGTCGGCATATCTCAGACTGAGATGAGGCGCATCATTCTCGATGTTGTCGGCCACCCGTACCGGGCGCAGAAGGCGAAAGTGGATTTCGTCGGCGAAGGCGACAGCAGCCCTTCCGTGGTGATGTCCATCGACATCAAGGAAAGCGGTATCTCTGATGGTGTGGCGGTGATGATGCTGGAAAACGATATTGCCGTGGCCCACGGCGCGGTCGAGAACCGGAGTTGGTTCTCTGCCCTGAATGACGCGCGGCGCGATGTCGTCGTGAACATGGTCTTCAATCTTGGCCTGTCCGGATTCTCCGGGTTCGTGAAGATGATCGAGGCCATGCGTGAAGGCGACTACTTCCGCGCTGCGGAGGAGATGCTGGATAGCAAGTGGGCGCGGCAGGTCGGGTTCAGGGCGTCCGAGCTTGCAGAGATCATGAGGTCAGGAAGCTATGATTGACGGAATGAAGGACAGGTTCAGGGAGTCAACGACGCTTCGGTTCGTAACTGCGTCATGGGTGCTTGTCTCGATGAAGTATGTCGCCGGCGGCGCAATACCTGGTCAAGAATACATCGGCCCGTCGGCATACGGTCAGGCCGTGTCTCTGATACTCGGGATATGGCTGCTTCGCGAGTGGAGGGCGAAGGGCTGGTCTTCGCGCAGAGGCGAAGATGGAGGCAGCAAGTGAGCGCTATCTGGAAGTACATCGCTGCGGCTGCCTCCGGTATTGCGATGATCGCCGTAATGCTGGCTCAGTCGATGCGCACGAGGTCGGCGAAGCTGAAGCTGGATGCTGCGATCAAGGCAAAACGAGAGGCAGAGGAGGCTGCCGAGTACCAGCGAGCCGGATATGATGCGATGATAGACGGGATGAAGGCCGAGTCGGAGGTCGAACATGAATCTGAGAACAGCGGCGGCCGCCGCGATTTTTTTGAGTAGCGCGGTTCTGGGATGCACAACACAGCCGTCAATGATCGCCGTCGAGCTTCCGCTCCCATCCCCCCAGGTGTACCCTCGGATCGACGCAAGCGAACTGTCGTCCCTTTCAGAGGAAACCTACCAAAAGATAGTGAAGAACTGCAAGATGAGGGACGCGAGGATCAAGACGCTGGAGAGCATCATCAGATCAACCCACGGCAAAGCAGAATGACCAGCGCGATTCAGCGGTTGGTCTGGGAGGCTATATCAATAGCAACATTTCTTCTTCTTGCCGCAGCATTTTCGACAATTCAAGTGTGAGCATCGACGATATAGCGGCAGCAGCAAATGCGGTCGCCTCTTTCGCCAGGGATGCGGCATACAAGACTGCCATCATCGCCCCCGCCCTGATCGGGGGAGCAGTTGACTACGCCAATCAGGTCGCAAGGGGCGTTCGTGTGCCAGGCTTTATCGACTTCGTGGTTCATTCCGTGTCTGCTGTGTTCTTTGGCTGGATGCTTGGGCTGCTTGCTGGGGAGCACGGAATGGGGCAATCGGCCGTCACCGCAGCAATCGGGTTCGGCGGATACATGGGCACAAGGACGGCTGATTTCTTGTTTGGGTATCGCAAGAAGAAATAATGCTGCGCTACGGGGTTACTAACGCCCTTAGTGATATTGTTGCTGACGCAAGCACAGTTGTCGTGCCTAACTTCCTGATCTCGACGAGAATGTCAGATGATTTGGATGAAATGTTTCCAGATGGAGCGGAGGCTGATATACCCCATGACACCACAGAGGATAACGGCAGCCAAGACCCAGTCGCGCTTCCGTATGGAGCCACGCCTAACGACAGGGTGGCTCTGCACTCATACGCTGCGCCATTCGCATTCGGTTGCAAGTTGTTCCACTCTCCAGAAATAGGAGAGACAGTCGCGCCGATCTTTGTCTCCGACCCGCCGCCAGGCAGCAGGTGATATTCTGAAACCGCGACATCCTGACCGGACACGCCCGAGTCGCTTATTGTGCGGCTCGTTATTGATATTAGTTCTTTTGATGCGCCATAAAAATTGCTTATCTTTATGGTTCCGCTCGATGGTATTGCGTTTCCTGCCCCGTCTGTTGTTCCGGCAGGAACGAACGCCCCGCCTGCATAGTAGTCGGTTATCTTGGCGTTTGCGTTGCCGCCAAACTCTGCCTTGATGTCTGACAGCTTTATGGTGCCACTTGCTGGGAGAGCCATTCTATTTTCTCGTTCAGGCGCTTTATGGTCGCCCACATTATAGCATTCATCGCTGATTGCGATATTGACAGCATACCGTCGCCAGACTTTGCGACGGCTTCAGGGGAAACAGACATGACTTCTTGCGCGATCAGGCCCGCCTGCATCGACCTGTGCCCCTTCTTCATGTATGTGTAGGCATTGATGTTTTTGAGCGCTGCATCAGCGACGCCTGTCTCGATCTCCCTGATGTTGCTTTTCAGCCTGGCGTCGGATGTAGCTATCCAATCCGACGCTGTTCCGGTTCCGCTCACGCTAATGCCAGCTGATGTCGTCCACAGCTTATAGATCCCGTTGTAGGCGATGCTGACCGATCCATTGGGATTAAGCAGAATCTGGTTCCTATATGCTCCAGATGATGATGATCCAGCTATAAGCGTAAGCCCGCCTGGGGTGTCATTCTTCAAATACAGATTCTTGTCTGTCGCGTTGAGGACACCAAGCCGCGCCCATTTAACGCCATCGCCGCCAGCAATAACCAGCGACGCGACCCCAGCCACGATGTCTGTATTGTCAGACCTTACAGTAACCCCTGACGGCGATGTCAATAGCCGATCCTTTCCTCCGTGACGCAAAACCCATCCGCTCGAATTGACATAGCCCTGCCATACGGCGGCACCGCTCGAATTTGAGACGCCGAACGATACCGATGCGCCGGCTTTGTGGTTCCTTATGTCAAGGTTTCCGCCGCCTCCAACGGTCAGCGACCAGTTCGTTGCGTTATTTGCATCAACCGAATAGGCTCCTCCGACAACCGATATTCCGTTGCTTGTGGTTGAAAGCCGCTTTGATGACGCATAGAAAAGATCGTGTGAACGGGTGCTGCTGACAGTCTGAGAGACGCCTGACGGCTTTGTGGCTGAAATAAGCTCGTTCTTTGAGTACCACTTTGTAATTGGGTTTCTTGACTGAGATGTCCCTGCCGCTCTGGCTCTCGCGTAGCAGTTCTGGCTCCATGCCTCAAGGAGAACCCAGACCGTTGCCTTCGTTGTCGTGCCACTTCGATCCACCGTAACGACAACGCCATCAGCGGCCCGTGTAACGCTGCGCCTTGGGTCGGCAGTGATGATCTCAACTCCGCCGTTCGATGTTGCCGTCGGCCCGGTTTGCACCCAGACCCTGAATGATCCCGACACATATCTGTTCATTACATCGACATCTACGAACGCTCCCTCATAGTTGCCGGTAACATCGATATCGCAAACCGCCGCCCACACAGGAGCCGAAGCCCCGTTTCCTATGGTGTGCCACAGCGCAGAATGCGAGGCCAGGTACTTGCTTGAAATGCTGACGCCTGATTCGCTGAGTGATGCCGCATCAAGGCTCCCAGCTATGCTCTGGCCGCCCAGCGTGTCGATCACCTCGGCCCATGCTCCGCTGCGCCGGCCATAGCTCACGCCATCATACGGCGCTTCCTTTGGAACCTTCACCCACGCCCCAGAAGACCGCCCGTATGCGTTCCCGCCAGCCGGTGCCTCGGTGACAAGCCCAGCGCCCGTCGCGGACTTCATGGAGAACCTTCCGGCTGCCCCGTCATAGACCAGCAGGCCTCCGTCGCTGGCATTGACCTGGTCGAAGTGCCTGAACACGGCAGACATCACGCCCCTGATCGCGTGAGATATTTGGTCTGGGCGCGCGCCGGCCGGCCCCATCACAAGGGGCGACTTTATCTTTCTCGGCTCCTCGTGCCAGTCCTTTATATCAGTCAGCGCCATTTTCTGCCTCTCGAATTGCCTGCTCTATGCGCTTCGCGCGCTCCGTGATCTTTCTTGGCGCGTCATTCGATCTTGTAATCGCAAACGCACGCCTCTCCGCAGCCTTTACTACCTGCTTGCTCAACTCGTACCTCGGGACTTCGCCATTGACTATGCTTTTCGCCGCCGACTTCCCGATCCCTGCTATTACCAGCGCGCCATATATCGACTCATCAGGCGCGCCGAGATTCCGGGCGGCCTTAACCGCAGAAATCATCTCATTGTACACATTCCTGCGCGCCTTCATCGAGCGCTCCACGGCACTGTAAAGCTCGTCATCCTCAATATCAGGCACTCTAGAGGCGACGCGCGCAACGACGATGGAAGCCTCGCGCACCCTTCTTCGCACATCATAGGCTTTGTACATCAGCGCCGCATTGATATCGAGAGTAGAGAGGCGAAGGCCGGCAAACGCCTTGGCCGCGTCTCCGACTCTGTACACCTTGCCATTCGGCTCGACCACACCAGTGATCGCCTTGTACAGGTCTTCCGACAGGTCGATGAAGCCTGGCTGAAGGTTTTTGCGCAGATACGACAGTTGCGCAGCGACAGCCTCGGCCGGAGTCATGCCTTCAAACACTATCTTGCGTCCTGTCCCGGTGTCCCTGTTCACCCAAACGCTGTTCACGGCATCCCATCCTATCTCAGGGCTGATAAACGGCTCCAGCAGCGAATATAGCGCCTTCCCGGCGGAATCCTCGATGCCCTTTCCTTCAGTGTTACCGTCGAGGATTATCTTCACCGGCTCCTTGATGTAGGTGTATGGGTCAAGGTGCGAAAGGTCAATCCACCGTAGGCGGCCATCGTCGTCGTATCCGATATACGCAAGGTCAGCGTATCGCTGCCATCGTGGTGCCAACTTCCTGATATTCAGGTCGTCCTCATCGTCGATCCCGAGCGCAGACATCATCGCCTTTGCGATGGCCCAGCTTGATGCAGCCGCTATCATTACCCCGACTGCCCTGCGCGATGCAAGCTCTACCCGCCCGTCTCTGGCGTCCTGCGCCATGATGGAGACGATTCTGCCGCTGGTGCGCGCAATCTCCCACGGGAAGCTGGTAAACGATCCGATCAGTGGGAACACGCGAAGCCACCTGATCAGTTTCGGAACCATCGAATAGGTCGGGTATGTGTCGCGTACTCGCTTCGCCGCCTCTATCTCTGCGCGGCGCGGATGGAGGCCAACGCGCTCAAGCGCCTTTTTCTCGTTCTCGAACCCGATGATCTTCCAGAAATCATCACCTGACTGATAGAACCTCTGGGCCACAAGTAGCAGCGATTTGATGGCCTTTGTCGCGGCTCCTTCGTCCCCGTAGGTGTCCGCATTCGTGAAGTCCCGGATTGCCGCGTCAAGCTCGCTCGAATACGGGTTGTCGTGCAACACGCCAAGCCTCACCAGGCGCTCAAGGTATTCCCTGCTTGATTTCTTTTGGGTGAAAAGGTCGGCAAATGTGTGCTTTGCGGCAACGGTCGCCCTGAGAAGGTTGAAGTGCCCGTTCGCAATACTGAACATGGACGCCGAGTAGAAGTTCCTCGCGGCCGTGAGCGGAGAGAGGACGGTCTTCCCCATCTTGACCATGCTGTTCATCGCCAGCGCGTAGCGCAGCCACTCCTCCCTGACAGTGTCCTTTGTCGCTTCGCGCAGCGCGTCGGCGATCTCCGGCGATGTGTAGAGGCCGGTTATCGGGCGCAGACTCTCCTTGTCGAAGTCATCGAGCCGAACGCTGAACCGTCCGCGAGGCTCCTTCGACAGGTACACACCCATCCCGTCCTCCCTGATCTTCTTCAGGAAGTAGTGGTTCGCAATGAAATAGCTCATCTTGGAGACTGACCGGGCGAAGTTCAGGCGCGGGTCTTTGTACTCACCGAGAAGTCTGCGCACTATCTCGGGCACATCCTTTCTGCGCTTCAAGATTGATGTATCTTTTTGCCCAAGATATGCGGAATACATGAACGACAGCATGTCTCGCTTCTTCTCGGCCGAGAACAGTATTTCATTGATCGCGCCCTGAACGGCATCATTAAGGCTCTCCGGCGGCACCGAATCCTCAAGCTCCATCATGAAGTAGTTCTCGGCATCCGCCATCAGGTCGCTGTCCGCGCGCACCTTCTTCGTCCAGCCTGGATCATCGAACGCGCGATATGATCTCGTGATGTACCGCCCGAGATTGCTTCCAATCGTTGACAGAAGGCGCATCTTGGCGACGACATACGGGTCTGCGCTCGCCGCAAGCATGTCTGCCTCGTCGGCCATTCCATTGGAGACTGCCGAGATATAGGCCAGCGTGTTGTTCAGCGCTTCTCCGGACAGTTCTTCGACTCGATAGTTGATATTGTCGGCTATGGTGCCCTGGAGCTTGCCTGAGAACGAATCAATAACCGTCCTCATCACATCGAGCGACGCCCTCACAGGCTCCGGGATGCTGGAGCCGGGAATATCGCCGGACAGGTAGCTGTTCATGTCTTCGCGCTGCTCATCGGTCAGCTTGCTGTACGGCTTTCCGTACCCCTTGCGGACGGATTTCATCATGTCAGCTATGAAGAACTTCACATTCAGTTCGTCCGCGTTCTTCATCCCGTCCATCTCGACGCGGCGAAGGAACGCCTCGTCGCCAAGGCCGCCCTCTTTCGTGATCCATACCTGGATCAGCCTGCGGACTGCGGACATCTCTTCTGACGACGGGTGCGTTGTCTCAACCTCGATCGGGTTTCCGTCAGAGTCTTTGCCGACAACAAGCCTCGTCTTCTTGGTTTTTCTCCGTGAGTAGGCTACAGGGCCATCTTCCCAGCCAGCTTCGCCCTGCGTTCCTTCACCGCGAAGATCAGGTCGATCGCCTTCTCCTCCATCCTGTTCAGTTCCTCGTCTTGCCTTGATTTCGGCAAGTATTGCTTCGAGTCTTTTTTCTGCTTCTGCTGCTTCTTCACCACTCATCACCTCGATGTTTGATTCAATCTTATTGAGGCTTTCCATGATAAGCCTCGGCTCAAAATCCACCTCTATGCTGGAATGGTTGCGGTAGCACCCGATCCCGACATTGCACTTTATGCAGGCGGACACTTTCATCCCTCCCTTCCATGCGCCAGCGTTCACCGGGCAGATAAACCGCTTCGCGTCGCCTGGGATTTTCTTTATCGTGTCCGCGGGGATGTATCCGCCTCTTGTTTCGATGGGCAGTATCACGCCCTTTCCAGATTCGCCGTTGAACCTGTCGATGTATCGCATCAGAAGCGCGTCGTCCTCCGGGCCTGTGTACATCACTGAGAGCGGAAGGTTGTTGCCGTCCGCGATCTCGTGGTTCGATGCGTCTATCGATAGAAGCCTGACATTGCCCTCATCGAGCTTTTCAAGAAGCTCAGGGTTCTTCGAGAATACATGCGCCCTGATTCCAAGCCTGTTCACCTCGCGGATCACATTCACGAACGCCTCTGACAGGTCGCCGGCCTCAAAGAACCGCAGCGCATCCTTGTCGCTAAGTGCTGTATCGGTGATTTCCTGCTTTATCATTTTGGCAAGGCGCGCCGGGTCTCTTTCTGCGGCGATCTGTAGAACCTCCTGCTTCACGATCGCCGCCACATATATTCCTGACCTGCCGTTCGCGGAATAGCACCCGGCTGCGCAGAGCCTTGACGGGTTGCACGACAGGAACGATCCGTTGACATTTGCGCCAGGCTTCGACGCCGACCCAATGACGCCAACGGCGCTGAGTCTGTCGAACACCGCGTCGATCCCCTTCTTTGCAAGAGCTTTTGCGAAAGCCATCGGAATAACAGGCGACTCTTCCGGCTTGATGCGGCCCTCTGCTATTCCGAATATGTCATCACGCACAACAACGGCGCGCTTCGCTGTCCGCGCCCATGCGGTACCGTCGAACTCCTTGATCTTCTCCGCGACGCCGGGCATCGATTCGAGCGCGCGCATGATTCTGGCCGAACCCCATTTGCTCTCCAGATACTCGACCTTCTGCCCTTTCCCGCTCGGCATGGCTGAGGCGCGCTTGATCTTTTCGGCCTTTGCGGATGTCTTCGCCCGCCTGCTGAATGACGGCGGGCTTGCCGATACA
>Ga0256839_1000581_pt1 | contig 46906 bp, 45 predicted proteins | sample 354166metaG_FD_185968 | JGI IMG/M metagenome (GOLD analysis project Ga0256839, IMG submission 185968) | Hydrothermal vent microbial communities from Mid Atlantic Ridge, Atlantic Ocean - 354-166 | ecosystem: Environmental > Aquatic > Marine > Hydrothermal vents | place: Atlantic Ocean: Mid... | reverse complement strand
GTTAAAGGATCATTATAGGCAAGCTGCTTGATTTTGGCATGGGCTTTAACGCGTTCAGTGATATCCAGAATAATTGCTACAAATGCAAGTTGATCACAATAAGGAATTAATTGCAGATGCACTTCAATATTGTACAAAGTGCCATCTTTGCGCTTATGAACTGTCTCAAACACCAAAATTTCTTTGGTGTGGTTTCTGAGTGGCTGAAGCATTTCATCGAATTCTGAGGCAGTATACTCAGACTTTAGATCCAGTGGCGTCATTTGTTGCAGCTCAGTTAGAGAATACCCCAAATTCTGCCTGGCGCCCCGATTGACTTCAATGAACTGCAAAGTTTCTTCACTGAAAATATATATTTCATTTAAGGAATCATCAATAATACGACCCAAGCTAACTTCCCTTGCTTCTTGTGCTTTACGTTGACTGATATCGACCAAGCTACAGCAGAGAGTATTCTGATTTTCTATCGAGGGTAATTTAACCACTCTAACTTCGCAGAGAATTCTGTTACCTTTACTGTTGACAATCATCCACTCAAAACTTGTTTCTCCTTTCTGTGAAACCTCCTTGAGACATTTCTTTACTATTTCCGAACTTAAGCTGTCATCAGCCTGCCTTTCCGGACTGGCCTCCACCGGACCAATTTGCAACAAATCAGCTTTACTCATACCAAACAGTTCTAATGCTTTTTTATTTGCATCACTGAAACGCAGAGTTTCCAGATCAAGGATAATCAACGCATCAGGCGCAAAATCAATCATTGTCTGATAGCGCTGAACAGTAACCTCCAATGCTTGTTCAGCCTTTCTGCGGTAACTGATATCTCGGTCCACGCCCCGATATCCAATTAATTCACCTTCATCATTAAAAAAAGGATTTCCACTAGTTTCCAGAATGACGGGATATCCTTCCCGATGTAAATTGATGTTTTCCAAATTTGTAAAGGGTCGCCTGGCTGCAACTATTTCCTGAAAGATAGTCGCAATCCTTTCCGCTTCGCGTACTGGCATTAAATCAAACGGGGTTTTTCCAATTAATTCTTCTGGCAGATAGCCGAGAATTTTCTTACATTGGGGGCTGACATAGGTATAAACGGCATTTTCGTCAACTTCCCAGAGCCAATCAAGGGAGTTTTCTACCAATTGACGAAAAAATTCCTCAGTTTTTTTCAAGGTGCTTTTCCTGAATTATTTGGTCGCCGACTTAAGCCGACATGAAAAAATCATTATCCTGTTCAACTTTGCTACAAAATAAGTCTTTCCGGAACATATAATTGCTGTATTTCTTGATTAAATAAATACGGACGCCTCGATTATCGGGCATCTTGTCCCACTGATCAAGTTTTGAATATACTGTTTACGGTCAAAAATACCTCACTACATTCATAACAATCAATTTACATTCAGTATGTTACAGAATGTCAAAAGTGCATTTATCAGCGTAAACAGTATACATAATAAATCTTATAACTTTCAATCCTTTTTAATCACCTCAAGAGCAACAGGTCTATTTATAAAGTCGATATACTGTTTGCGCTGAAAAAACGCACCCCTGTAATTCTGTAACATATTGAATATTAATAATATCATCATGAATGCAGTGAGATATTTTTGATCGTAAACAGTATAGTTTTAAGAATAGTTGATTTTAGAAGAATTATTGATTGAATTTTCAGGAGTGGTTTTTGCCGTGAAATTTGTGGCTATCGCGGCTAAAGCCTTCCCTTAAATATTAACATGTCAAAGCTATCTAACATCAAACTTGTTGGCATTATTCATGCGTGCTTAAATTAACACGACAAAAAAATGGCACTCTCATGAAAGAATCACTTTTAATACTGGCATTAATTTTTGCCCAAAAAACCTCGGCAGCACCCGGACAAAACCTTGAAACTATTAAATTGGCAATCGTTGATTATCTATCCAGTCAAATATCCGATAAACTCGATCACGAAATCATAGTTGCCCCGATTGATCCCCGATTAAGGCTACCGAAATGCACTAAACCTTTGAAAGTTTCTGTGCATCGCGGTCGTATAAAACCCGGTAGAAACTCCATCGGAGTTAGCTGCAAGGGGGAAGAATCCTGGAATATTTTCCATTCAGCCTCCATAAAAACATACCAAAATATGGTAGTTCTGAAAAGATCAATTCGGCGCGGCGAAATCATCACACCCCAGCATCTAACCATTGAAAAAAAAGAAATTTCACGGTTACGTGAAAACTTTTTTACTGACCCCAGACAGGTTGTTAATAAACAAGCGACCAAAAATCTGTCTGCCGGAAGAATTATCTCTGACAAATATTTGACGGAAGCAACCCTGATAAAACGCGGCCAAAAAATAACCATTGCTTCACGCTCACCCGGGTTCTTCATCCAAATGAGCGGCCAAGCCATGAAAAATGGCATCAAAGGCCAAAGGATTCCGGTCAAAAATGAAAACTCCAAGCGAATTATCGAGGCAACTGTTGTTAAACCCGGCCTGGTATCGGTCGATTTCTAGGCGAAAGAAAAAATTTCGTTCAAAAATTAAAGTTATCATCTAAACTGACGATAACTAAAGCAAATATAAATAGTTAAAAGGAAACATCATGGCTATAAAAATTTCAACTTCACTCCAGACAGTGCAAGTTCATAAATCTTCCGGAAAGGAAAAGGCTGAAACTGCCAAAAACACTTCAGCCCAAACTGTAACTCAAGGCGATTCCCTGAAGTTTACTGAAACAGCCAAGGAACTCAAACAGGCCTTCGCTGCTCTAGATTCTGTTCCTGTTATCAATTCCGATCGCGTTAAACAGGCAAGAGATGCTATTTCGGAAGGAACATATCAGGTTGATGCTGAAAAAATTGCTGAACAAATGGTCCAGTTTGAAAAATCGTTACCCGGAACTTCTTAAGTTATGATTGAAAAAACCTATCCTGTCGCCACCAAATTAGCTAAAAATGGCCTGATTCATACCCAAAGGCTTTTCCAGCTTCTGAGTGAAGAATCCTCACTGCTAAGAAAAAGCGAAACGCCAGAATTGTTGACAGGAATAGCGGCTGAAAAACAATTATTAGTCGCTCAACTCAACCAATTTACCCAACAACTATCCCAAATACTCAACACAGAAAATCTTATTTTGGATCAGGACGGCATTAAAAACTATCTGGAAAAAGCCAAAAATGCAGGTCTTAAAGCCACTGAGTTATCCCAATACTGGTTTGAAATAACTGAACTGTCAAAAAAATGCCGGGATCAGAACGAACGCAATGGCGCCAGTATCGATTTATTGACGCGTCATACCCAACGTTCATTACAAATTATCAAAGGTAGCGGCCAATCTATCAATACATATGGCCCGGATGGTACAACGAGCACTGAACACAATAGTCAAAATCTGGTTTCATCCGTTTAAAGAGGTTTTTCTAACGGTAATTCATTTTTTAACATCTTTGCAGCCAGTTCTGCCATCTTTTTTGACCCCCCCCCTGAGCCTAGTGCTGTTTTTACTTCCTTCAGGTTTTTCCGCATTTCATCAGCGTAATCAGTATTTGTCAAAATCCTGTTGATTTCCAAAGCCAAATTTTCAGCCTGCGCCGCGTGCTGAATAAATTCCTGAACTATTTTTCGCCCCGCCACGATATTCGGTAGACCGATGAAAGGCGTTTTAACCAGCAATTTCCCTAACCAGTAAGTAATCGGGGAAAGTTTATAAGTAATCACCATTGGCACCGTGAGCAGAGCGATTTCGATTGTCACTGTTCCTGAACTGGTCATCACGGCATCGCAGCATTGAATTACGTCATACGGCTGGTGTTTAACAATTTGAAGTTTAACCGCCGCCGTTTGTAAAATGGATTGTAATAGCTCATCATCAACAGAATCAGCCTGAGGCAATATAAATTGAATATCAGGAACAGTTTTCTGAATGATTTCAGCAGCTTTTATCATCTCCGGAAGTAATCGCATAATTTCATTTCGACGACTTCCGGGCAATAAACCCACAATTGGATGATTGCAATCAAGATTAAAGTGCCGTTTTGCTTCTTCAACTGAAAATTGCGGATGAACCTTATCGACAGACGGATGCCCTACATAAGCAACGGGGATATTTTCTGCTTCATAATAAGCTGTTTCAAAAGGAAAAATGACGGCCATCATATCGATAACCTTACCGTATTTGATTACCCGCCCCGGTCTCCAGGCCCAAACCTGGGGACTGACATAAAAAAGCACTTTAATCCCTTGCTGTTTGGCAAAAGCGGCTAATTTGTAATTAAATTCCTTATAATCAACACAAACCAATAAATCAGGTTTTTCGGAAACCAATAATTGCTGCATTAATTTTAATGCAGTTTTGATTTCTCGATAGTGCTTGAGTACTTCAATGACGCCAATCACAGCAATATTGCTGGAATCAAATCGCACATCAATGCCCGCCTTCGCCATTTTTTTTCCACCCATTCCAAACCCCGAGATGTCTGGAATGTGGTTTTTTAATTCCAAAAATAAATTAGCAGCGTGCTGATCGCCAGAGGCTTCACCAGCCACCAGCATAATCTTCTGGGTCATGGAAAATTATTTCAACGCTGATTTAATCACAGAAACAATTTCATGAACGTTATGTTCTGACAATTCCGGGCAAATTGGCAAAGACAAACATCGGTCAGATACCGATTCAGTAACCGGTAAACTAACATTGCGACAGTCATCTGCAAAAACTTTCTGTTTGTGTAAAGGAACAGGATAATAAACAGCACAGGCAATCTGCTTTGCCTGTAACGCAGTCATCACTTCATCACGACGGTCACAAAGCAAGGTGTATTGATGGTACACATGCGTACCAAAAGAATCTTCAATCGGGGTTTGCAAAGGCAAATCAGCCATTAATTGTGAATATAAATAAGCGGCTTTGCGGCGGCGCTGGTTATATTGGTCTATACGTTTTAATTTGGCACGTAAAATGACTGCCTGTATTTCATCCAAGCGACTATTAAACCCTATCACATCATGATAATAGCGTTCCCTGGAACCATGATTTCGAAGCATTCTAAGCATTTCTGCCGTTTCATCAGATTGCGTTGTTACCAAACCACCATCGCCAAAAGCACCCAGATTTTTACTGGGAAAAAAGCTAAAACCAGCGGCATTACCAAAACTACCGGTTTGCTTGCCATTAATATCTGCTCCGAAAGATTGGGCACAATCCTCAATAATTTTCAGTTGATATTGATCGCATAATTGTTTGATGCTTTCCATATCGACCGGCTGCCCAAAAAGATGAACAGGCATAATTGCCTTGGTTTTTGATGTTATCGCCTGCTCTATTGCTGCCGGGGAAATATTGAAAGATTTTTCATCAATATCAACAAAGACAGGTTTAGCTCCCACATACCGGATAGCTTCCGCTGTTGCAATAAATGTAAATGCTGTGGTTATTACCTCATCACCTTCACCAATACCTTCGGCTAGCAATGCCAAATGCAAGGCATCCGTCCCGGAAGCAACGCCAATGGCATGTTTCACTCCCAGATAATGCGCCGCTTCTTGTTCAAATGCCTGAACGTTAGACCCCAGAATAAAAGCACAATTTTCCATTGTCTCGGCCAAACCAGCCTCAATCTCGGTTTTAATATCTGCATATTGTGCTTTCAAATTGACCATTGGGATCATACGCCGCCCTTCCTTTACTATTGATTATTGATTTAACAAATTTGATATTTGTATAGCTGTTGCCAAAGCTTTTCTGCCTGCCTCCCCAGAAACCAATGGATTTTCCTTGGTCTGGATACAATTGACAAAATGTTTGATTTCTTCCAGTAATGCATCGGCATCCTCAAAAACAGATTCTTCAGTGACAATTTCAGGGATTCCCGGGAACATTTCCTTGGTTCCAGTTTGATGCTGGGTTAACACCCGATTCTGGAAATCAACAGAAACATAAGAATTGGGTCTGAACATCCTCATCTTCCGTTCCATTTTCATGCTGATGCGACTGGCAGTCACATTTGCAACACAGCCATTTTCAAAGACAATCCGGGCATTGGCAATATCTATACCTTTGGTCAAAACAGCAGTACCACTGGCTTCAATTCGATCAACTTCGGAATCTACAATCGCCAGAATAATATCAATATCGTGAATCATCAGATCCAACACCACACTGACATCATTAGCTCTTGGATTAAAAGGCGACAGCCGATCTGACTCGATAAAGATGGGCTGTTCCTTAATACTATCCAGGCCGACAATTGCCGGGTTAAAGCGCTCCAAATGGCCAACCTGCAAAATAAGATTATTCTCTTTTGCAACGGCTATCAGATCATCTGCCTCTTCAACTGTGACAGTGATCGGTTTTTCGACTAAAACATTTGACCCTGCTTTTAAAAAATCTTTAGATACCTGGTGATGCAAACTGGTCGGTACAACCACACTCACTGCCTCAACCTCACCAAGCAATGGCTGATAATCAGTTAAAAAATCTGTAGCATTGTTCTTTGCAATTTCCCGGGCTGCTTCCTCATTGGTGTCAACAACAGCAACTAATTCACAATCTGGTAATGATGCATATTTTTCTGCGTGAAATTTACCTAAATAGCCAGTACCGATGACGGCGCACTTCAATTTGTTCATTTAAATCTGATTATTATTGTTCTTCATCAAGTTTCATCCACCGCAACCGGTTGGCATTTGTAACAACAGTGAATGAAGACATTGCCATAGCAGCGCCAGCAATCATCGGGTTTAATAAAATACCTAAAAAAGGATATAAAACACCTGCGGCAATTGGAATACTTAAGGTATTATAAATTAACGCGCCAAACAGATTCTGTTTAATATTCTTCAACGTGGCTTTTGAAAGCGCAATGGCTTCTGGAACTTTCAATAACGAGCCTTGCATAATGACAATATCCGCACTTTCAATGGCAACATCTGTGCCCGTGCCAATAGCCAAACCAATATCAGCTTGTGCCAATGCCGGGGCATCATTAATGCCATCGCCTACCATTGCAACGACTTCACCCTTAACTTGCAAATCTTTGACAACTTTTGCTTTATCCTGAGGCAGAACTTCTGCCCTGACTTCTGGTATTCCTACTTGTTGAGCCACTGCATTGGCAGTGATTTTATTATCGCCAGTCAGCATATTGACGCGAATACCCTGCTTTTTCAGTTTTCTGATCGCCTCTGTTGAATCCTTTTTGACTGGATCAGAAACGGCAATAATCCCTGCAATTTTACCATCGACAGCTAACAGCATTGGTGTTTTTCCGGATTCTGAAAGCTGTTGCAGTTTCTTTACATATCGACCATATTTAATTCCTTCCAGATCCATTAAGGCGGCATTACCAAAGACAACTTGCTCCCCATCAACCTCTGCCTTAATACCTAAGCCTGAAATCGCCTTAAAACGAGTTGCCTTTTTTATTTCCAGATTTTTTTCAGACGCAGCATTTATAATTGCCGAAGCAAGAGGATGTTCAGAGCCAGATTCAATACTCGCCGCTAATTGCAATAATTGTTCTTCAGAAAATTGACCACTGGCATGTACACCTGTGACCTGAGGTTTTCCTTCAGTGACTGTTCCGGTTTTATCCAGCACCACACAACTGATTTTTTCAGCCAACTGAACCGCTTCTCCATTTCTGATCAAAATACCTGATTTGGCAGCACGACCAACGGCAACCATTAACGAGATTGGCATTGCAAGCCCTAGCACACATGGACAGGCAATGACCAGAACCGTCATGGACGTGACAAAAGCATAGCCAATGGAGGGATCAGGTCCCCAAATATACCAAATTAAAAACGTAAGAACCGAAATCGCTACGACAGCAGGAACAAATATTGCTGAAATCCGGTCTGCTAACCTTGCTATTGGGGGTTTACTACTCTGTGCCAATCGGACACTTTGGATAATCTGAGCCAGGGCCGTATCCCTGCCTATTCGATTTGCTTCGAATATGAAAGTGCCTTTTTGATTAATGGTTCCGGCAACCACTTTCGACCCCTTGGTTTTTTCAACCGGCAACGGTTCTCCCGTCAACATCGATTCATCAACCAAGGAATGGCCGTCAATAACTATGCCATCGACAGGAATCTTTTCTCCCGGCCTGACGCGCAAAGTTTCTCCCAATCCGACCTCTTCAATGGGAATATCCATTTCTTTCCCATCCCTGATAACCCGCGCTGTTCTTGGCTGCAAACCAATTAACTCCCGGATTGCACTGGAAGTTTTTCTTCTGGCTCGTGTTTCAAGGGCGGTTCCTAAGTTAATAAAGGCCAAAATAATAACCGCTGCTTCAAAATAGGCATGCCTTGAAAGTGGCGGTAAAATTTCGTAGTAATCTAGAACAATACAGGAATAAAACCAAGCCGATCCAGTCCCCAAGGCAATCAAGGTATCCATGTTTGCCTGACCATGACGCAGGGATTGATAGGCACCACTATAAAAATGCCAGCCTGAATAGACCAAAATGCCCAAGGTGATTAATGCAATTTGCGGCCAGAACCAACGCCCGGTCTCAGAACCAATTTCGGGAAGCCATCCCAAATGCCCTGCGAGCATCAAAGGTACGCCAAAAGCTGCAGCAACCGCCGCTTTTTTCAGCAAACTATAATACCGTTCTTGTTCACGCTGTTCCTCATCTTCCGGGTCTTCCAGACCTTCCATTATGGCTGCTTCATAACCCGCGCTGTTAACCGCATTTTTCAAATCTTCCGGATCGACACTTCCTTTCACTATTGCAGAATGATCTGCAAAATTTACAGTGACCGCGCTAACCCCTTTAACCTCGGCTAAGGCATTTTCAACGGCACTGACGCAACCCGCGCAGCGCATCCCAAGAATTGATAATCGCACTTCCTCTGAAGTCTGTTCAGAACTTGCAATTGTTGTCATTGTTTATCCAAAATTATTTAATTAAGCCAATCCATCATTCTTCTACTGTAAAGCCCGAACTGGCAATAGCCTCTTTAATTTCATCAAGACCGGTTTTTCCTTCATCAAATGAAACGACGACCTTATTTTCTTTACTACTGGCTTCAACAGAATGTATACCCGGCAAAGAACCAACACTATTTTTAATATTGGCTTCGCAGCCCCCACATTTCATACCCGTTACATTTAATGTTATTTCATTCACTGCTTTGTCTCCATAAAACTATTGATAAATTTTAACCTGACCATCTTTATAAACCTGAATCCAGGATTTACTGTGTATTATTAAGGTATTTTTGACAAAATCAAATAATTCATAAAATTCAATGAAAACTATTCGATTAATTTTTTCTTCTGCGCATAAAAAAAGGGGCTAAAAGCCCCTTTTTCTGAATACCCCTCGCTCTTTCAAGCAAAGATACCTATCATGCTTTTTTGCGACGACCTACAGTCAGTAGTCCTAACATTGCAGTTCCCATAAACCAGACTGCGGCTGGAACTGGCACCTGTGACACATCTCCGTCACCGTCAACATCACCCGTTGTAAAATCAGTGGTAACAGTATAAATGCCGCCAATTCCCAAGGCAATGGGACCAATGTCATGACTGAATCCGTCTCTAGCAGCTCCCGAAACAGAGAAATCATAAGTACCTGGTTGCAAATCTAAAGTGTAAATTCCAGAAGCATTAGCCATGCTATCTTTTGAAACAGAAAACCCATCAATAGCAACATTGAGAGCTACAATGCTTACAGAAGCAAAAGACAGATTATATGTACCTTCTGTAAGAACTTCCAGTTCCCAATAATCCGTTACTGGTTCATTTACACCCGCCACAATTGTTTGCGTAACTTCTGTCAAATCAACCAGGTATGGTGTAGCAACATGACCATTTCCCAGAGTAAAACCATCGCCAATAATTGTAGCGAATGCCGAGGCCGGCGCTAGCACGAGAGCCAAAAGTAATGCTTTATAATTTTTCATTTTGTATTCACCTGTTTTTTTCTAAATTGTCTTACCTTAAAGAGAGTCAATCAACTACGGACAGCTCCCCATTCAACCGTACATTTTCCAAATATACTTATATGGTGCTAAGGTTCAAGGGCGATTGAAAACTCTAACAAGTTTTATTAAGGATGGTACACAATAAAATGCTACCGAAATAAAACATTAATAGATTAATCAAAGCCTTTCATCATTGAGCAACATCAATATTCTTTTACCTAAAAATACATTGGTAATTAAAGTAAAAAATACTCCAATAATGCATGACGCTATTCAGCATCAATTGAAGCTTAGCGTAATGTGATATATAACACAAATAATTTTTCTGTTTTTGCTTAATCCCAGCAAACATTTTATTAATCTTGGGATTTACCACAAAGATTTATGTCAAATGCCACAATCAAACTATACGATCAAGATCTTAAATACGTATTAAATTAATCAAATAATTGGCCCTTAAAACTACAATCGTCCTCATTGGAAAAAGTAAATTTCACTTTAAACCCATCTTATTTTTTGTTGACATTACTTTTTCACTTGTTAGCATCCTTACAATCAATAAAAAAATTTGAACTTTAACTAATGAATATGCAACGCTACTCTTTAAAATCTTTGTTTTTTCCAGTCTTTTTTTCTATTTTATTACTGACATCTAATTATTTGCCCGCGGATGAATTGAAAAATCTCGACCCTGAACAAGTTGAAGTCTTGCAGAAAAATGGCGCTTTGATCATCGACATCAGGACAGTAAAAGAATGGCAATCAACCGGAATTATTCCCAATAGCAAGAAATTACAGTTTTTTGATCCCCAAGGAAAATTTGATGCTGAAACATGGGTAAAGGAATTAAACCAGGTTAAATCTTCACCCGATCAACCTGTTATTCTTGTTTGTCGATCTGGAAATAGAAGCAGCATGGTGGGCAATTTCTTGACCCAAAAACTAGGCATGAAAAATATCCTTCATCTGCAAAATGGCATTACCTCTTGGATAAAATCCGGCAAAAAGACCATTAAAGATCAACAAACTACAAGCCCTTTAAAATAAATAGAATTTAATGACGATTAAAACATTTACTAATCAAACAGTTGGCTTAGCGGGAATAGCCCAGGCCACTTATTTGGTTCACAAAATTGCTTCAACCGGCTCATCAGACCAAAATGCTATGAAAGCAAGCATCAATAGCATTTTACAGATTGATTCCGATAATGTTGCCGATATTTATGGCGGACTTGAGGGTATAAAACTTGGCCTGGAACAACTTCACCAGCAATTAGCAAACACCAATATCCATAACCCAGAACAAGCTCGTTATGCTGCCTCGTTGGTTTTTTTGGAAAATCAACTGAAAAAAAATCCTCAAATGCAAAATACCATTCGTATTGGTGTCGAAAAAGCCCAGGCCCAGGCAGAACACTTCGATATACTGCATGAAAACGTTTTGGCCAATCTAGGCGATCTTTATCACCGAACCATCAGCACTTTACAGCCTAGAGTGATGGTTCAAGGCGAACAAAAATACATCACCGATCCCGCCAATATCAATAAAATCAGAGCGTTATTATTGGCAGGAATTCGCTCTGCGATGCTCTGGCGCCAATGCGGTGGCAAACGCTGGAAATTTTTATTCTATCGGAAAAAATTACGAGACGAATGTGAAAGTCTTCTAAAGATGGCTTAATTCATGTTGCAAATTAAATGCCCGAATTACCTGAAGTAGAGACAACTTGTAGAGGTATTACCCCTCATATCATCGAGCAAAAGATCAAAACAGTCATCATTCGTCAGGCAAGGCTACGCTGGCCAATTCCTGATGACCTGCCCAAGCTTTTATCAAATTCGTTATTACACACTATTAAACGGAGAGCAAAATACCTGCTATTAGAGTTCAGTAGTGGCTATGTTTTAATCCACTTGGGAATGTCTGGAAGCTTACGAATTGTTGATATTGACCAACCCGCCGAAAAGCATGATCACGTAGACCTGGTTTTTCACAATAAAAAAGTGCTGCGATTGACTGACCCAAGAAGGTTTGGAGCAGTTTTGTGGCTTGGGAAAGCACCGTTCCAGCACTTTTTATTGAATAAACTTGGACCAGAACCCCTTTCCAAACATTTCACTGCTTCATATTTACACCAATTATCCCGCAATAGAAAATTATCCGTCAAACAATTCATTATGGATCAAAAAGTTGTCGTCGGCATTGGTAATATTTATGCCAATGAAGCACTATTTCTTTGCGGCATTCGGCCAACTCGTAAGGCAGGAAATATTTCAAAAAAGCGTTATCATGCCTTAGTTGAATCAATACAATCCATCCTGAAAAACGCCATTGACCAAGGCGGAACGACACTTAAGGATTTTGTTGGGGGTGATGGCAAACCTGGATATTTTAGCCAGCAACTTCAAGTGTATGGTAAAGCTGATTGCCCTTGCCCTGTTTGTAATGCAATTTTAAAGGAAGTAAAAATCAGCAGCCGTTCAACAGTTTTTTGTCAAAACTGTCAAAAATAATCATCTAGATTTCTGGTTTGACACTCAACATTAATCTTCTCAGTATTGTTGAAAATTCCTTCTAAGCAACGCACAAATTCTATAAGATAAGAAGCAGTCAACTCAGGAAAAAATAATGACAACTACAATTGATGATCTCCTAGATAAGATAAAAACCCTTGAGTCAGAACTCATTGATGAAATCCAAAATCAGCAAGATACTTCAAGTTATCAAATACAACAAAAAAAGGTTTGCTTTGAAAATTCTGTTATCCAGCAGCATAAACAACATCTACAGCGTTTATTAGATTATTTTAAAGCTGCTCCCATTAAACATATTCTGAGCACCCCAATTATCTGGTCAGTGCTTTTCCCTACAATTTTATTCGATATTTTCGTTTCCCTCTATCACAGCATTTGTTTTCCAATTTATGGTATTCCAAAAGTCAAACGTTCCAACTATATCGTTTTCGATCGTCATTATTTAAATTATCTGAATATTGTTGAAAAGATAAATTGCGCTTATTGCAGCTATTTTAATGGTCTAATCGCTTTCACTCAGGAAATTGCCGCCAGAACTGAACAATTTTGGTGTCCAATTAAACATGCAAGACGTATCAGCACATTACACAGCCGATACCAACATTTTCTAGATTATGGTGATGCGATAGCTTATCGGCAAAATAAGGAAAAAATTCGTAAACAATTTGATGACATTAAGGAACGAACATGAAATAACTTGGACAACGGGCTTGTATTTTTATTCGTTTTTAAAGATGGTATTAAAAATCTTCACTGATAAAATTGATGCTGAAAGCACAAGAGTGATGGCATTGGCAAAAATAATCGCTTTATCGTCAAGATAAACGCCATAAATCAACCAGAGTAAAACACCTAATGTAAAGGCACTGTACATTCCTAATGACAAAGATTCGGTATCCTTGGTTTTTATGGTCAATATGGCTTGTGGCAAAAATGAGGAAGTTGTCAATACTGCCGCAATGTAGCCAATGCTTTCGGGAGAAATTTGCATAAAACCTTTATAAACGGACGGAAAAAGTATCGCAGTCATTAATACTACTAGCCTGCATTCCCTGTTTAAACCATTTTACCCGCTGCCTGGATGTCCCATGTGTAAATGATTCTGGCGAAGCATAGCCTCTGGCCTGTTTTTGCAGACGATCATCGCCTATGGCAGATGCGGCATTCAAGGCCTCTTCAACATCGCCTTGCTCCAATACCTGCTTGGTCTGCTGAGTATGTTGCGCCCACAACCCAGCAAAACAGTCTGCTTGAAGCTCCAGCCTCACTGATAGTTCATTGCCCTGTGCTTGACTCATCCGGCTGCGGGCATTTTGCACTTTGCTGGAAATTCCCAACAAATTTTGCACATGATGCCCCACTTCATGCGCCACGACATAAGCCTGGGCAAAATCACCAGGCGCATTGTGTCGCCTTTTCAATTCATCGTAAAAACCCAAGTCAACGTAAACTTTTGCATCCCCTGGACAATAAAAAGGCCCCATTGCTGCTTCCGCCATACCACAGGCTGACTGAACCCTATCTGTAAACAGAACCAGTTTCGGCTCCTGATAGCGTCTTCCCATTTGTTTAAAAATCGCATGCCAGGTATCTTCGGAATCAGCTAATACAACGGAGACAAATTCCCCAAGCTGCTGTCCTTTGGGTGATGGTTTATAATTAGCACGCTGGGTCGTTGTAGCTTCTCCACCTCCTGAAAGCTGACTACCAATACCCATGATTATTCTTGGATCAACACCAAAATACATGCCAATCAAGGCTAAAGCGATCAGACCAATACCGCCTCCCTTTGCCCCTCTTGAAATTGTTGAGCCTCTTCGATCTTCGACATTACTGCTTCTTCTGCGATTGCGCCATTTCATCTTAACTTCTCCTGCGATATTGCTATTTTCGGCTATTCTTCAGCCTGAACTCTTTTTATTTCTTCATTGAGCTCTGCACGTTGTTTTTCCAAGACTAACATCTCTATTTCCTTTCGCAGAAAATCTTCAGTTTTTTCGGTCGTTTCGTGTTGTTTCTGTTGCCGTACCAATTCAGCTTCCAGCTCCATTTCCTTGATTCGCGCCTCATGCTTTAATTGTTCCTGCCGTAACTGCTCCAGCAACTTTTGCTTTTCCAGTTGATGCTGCTCCTGAGCCTTGAATTCAGCCTCCCTTTCCCGTTGACTCAATAATTCTTCATTTCGGTATTTTTCCTCTTGAAGTCGTCTTTTGGCCTCCAGCCATTTTCGTTGTTGTTTTTTATATTGCTCAATTTCCATTTCAGTTTCCCTGTCCTTGATTTGTTCTTGATGTTTTAATTTTTCTTCTAATAAATCCTGCTCAATTTGTTGCTGTCGTAAAAGCAGCTTTCTTTGCTCTTCTTCTTTAGCTTCCTGCTCTATTTCCTTCATTTTTACTTCATGTTTGACTTTCTCAGCCAACAGCTTTTCTTCGAGTGTTAATTGTTCATCAAGGTGTTGTTTTTGTTCCATCAACTGGCGCTTGATATTTTCTGCTTCAATGGCCTGTTTTTGTCTGACGATTTCATCCTCTTCATTTAACTGTTCGAGCATTTTGCGTTTCTGCTCCAGCTTTTCCTGCTCCAGTTTTTGTTCCTGACGAAAGGCTTCCTGGGCTTTCTTCTCGCGAAATTCGAAATTTTTCTTGACAATATTCAGATAAACAGACTCCTGAACAAAACGACTATCGATTGTTTCATCATCAGAAAAGTCCTCAAAACTGGGCTGCAAACTACATAAAGCCCTGCATTGAATATTTTTCAGCATCAAGGTTTCATTGATCGCATTTTCAATTTGCCTGGCGACTGGATTCAAACCAGTTTGCACCCATTCTCCATCAGCCAATTCAAGTAATTCCTTATCCAGAATATCGATCAAAATACCTTCATAAACCGTTTTGATGTGTTCATTAATCTTGGATAAAAACTCAAGATTTTTTTCAACATATTTTAATGTCGCCTGAAATCGGACTTCCAACGCCACATCCATGGTGCAAAAACCATCATAAAGTTTGGCTTGTGTCGCCAGATTCCAGTTTTCAATTAATAATGGATAAACAGTATGATAAAAACGTTTAACAAATCGTGGCGGCCTGAGAAACACCTTATAATATGGCCCTAACCTAGAAACTACAATTCTTCTTTCCGGATCAAAACCTGGATCCCAAATAGGACGATCTGAACTATCCGAGCCTGGGAATGGCGTTTGCAACCAGGCTTCAACGGAATCTTCAGTCATTGCCATGAACCACCTCCAGCTTTACTGCTTCTGATTTTGTCTTTGATGCGGCCTTGGCCTTTAATTCCTGCAATTTATCCCCCATGTGCTCAGCAATCAATGGATAAAGATTGGGGGCAAATTCGACTGTTCTTTCATCAATTTTTCGCAGAAAGCCTCGACTTAATAAAAATCCAACCGCGAACATTCTTGACCAGTCAGAATAATGTCTGGCTCTTTCCAGTTCTGTCTTTTCAATCACCATTTCCAGCTCATCATTTTCATTGATTCTGAACTCAGTAAATTGCCTGAGACATTCAAAAACCAGGGATTCTTCCTGTTCAGTTAATGGTCCCGGGGCAGTAAACTCCAGTCTGTATGACAACAAGACAGTAAAAAAATCAACCATTGCCGCACACACAAAAGCGAACATGGAAAACCCCTTCCACATTGAAAAAGACGGTTTAACACCTTGGGTAAATTGCATGTAGGACATCAATGTGGGTGCTTTGGGCGCCTCAACCCCTTCACTTGAAATTAAACGGTTAAAATCAACTTGCACCTCCTGTAAAAGAGTCAAAATCTTTTGATAAACGCTCTCTTTGCTCTGCGCCCCATCCAGCTGTGTCAAGTTACTTTGTAGATTAAGGATTTTTTTATCCAGTTTGACGAATTCCTGCTCACGCAATTGATTTTCTTTTTTCTTGTCCTGATAAATTTGATTATAACGACGCCAAAATGGTCCTTCTCCAACCACATTTTTATAGCGAGGTACGATTCCAGGATGGGTACCAAAAAATGCTTGTGTGACATCTTTGGAGGCTTGCTCCAATTCTTTCCGGTGCTGTTCAAGTATGGTGTTTTTTACCTCCGTAACTTTATTCAAATATTGATTAACGTCCTGCTGCACCTGGTTAAGTCTTTGAATATGAATGGTATCCTTTTCCGATATCTCGTAAAACTTGAAATAGGAAAATGATATCGATGCGGCTAATGCGATCAATAAAGAAATCATAATCGTAAAATAGCGAAAGCGATTGGCCTTCCAGTGTATACCCGCTATTTCAAGAGAACAGATAACGATAATAGACTGAATTGCAACAGTAATAATTAATGCAATCCAGGGTACGATGAAATGAGATAAGCCATAGTAGGTTGTAAAACCAGATGCCAGACTGAGCAATAATACAATGGGTATTGACCAAATCCGGAGCATGCCGACAAACACGGTCTGAACTCGATTAATTAATCGACCCAAGCCAGCGCCTTGCGACTTCATTTGTTTAATATTTTCCATCTTCATTTGCCATTTTTTTTACTTCTCGGAAAGTCCCGAGGAACATCTTAAATTCTACCTTGATCGTTAACACGAAAAAAGCCAAAACCAAAGAAAATGCTTTTTTGAAGCACTTTTTGATTGTGTGTTTTATTGAACCAGAACCCGGTTTATGTTAAACATAAAGAAAAGAGGCTTCTAATTATACTTTGCACAATCACGGATGGGGAATTTATATGCATTGAGCTCTGTCAATAACAGAACGTTGAAACAGCCGCATGACATGCTATAAAAAAGTTAGACCGCAAAAAATCTGCATCCGTGACCGTTTTAAAGTACAAATAATAAAAACTTCCCATCATTCACATCAGGAGTAATTTATGGAAAGCAACACCAGTTTCAATAAAATCATCCAAACCGCGCTTAAAATATTAAAAACTCCTGTCGCGTTTTATCAAACAATGCCGAAATCAGGGGGCTATCTGGAACCCATGTTATTTGTCATTGTAATGGCTATTTTCGTTGGCCTGATAATGACATTGTTTTCGATACTCGGATTAGGCATGCATGGAGGAATGATGGCAGGAATTGGCACTATCTTGTTTACTGTAATTGCCTCCATCATCAGCAGCTTCATCGGCGCCGCCATTATCTTTGTCATCTGGAAACTACTGGGATCAAATGAATCTTATGAAGTTTCCTATCGCTGTATCGCTTATGCGTCTGTCGTCTATCCCCTCGTTGCCATTTTGAGTCCTATTCCTTATCTCGGTTCAATTTTATCAACACTACTGGGCACCATTTTAATGATTATTGCCAGTATCGAAGTCCACGGTATCAAACCAAAAACTGCTTATATCGTGTTTTGTGTATTAGGGATAATTGCTGCCCTGACTAATATTAGTAACGAAATGGTCGTCAGAAACATGGCCGAGCAAACTGATGAATTCACAAGTCAATTTGGTGATCTTAGCAAAATGCCACCAGAAGAAGCAGGCCGGACGCTTGGCGAGTTTTTCAAAGGATTGGAGCAGGGCGTGCAATAATCAATGCTTAGGAAACGACCACGGAATAGGTTGGAACTGGCACGGTTTTTTTATTCGTATTCAAGGCGTAGAAAAAAGATCTATAGCCAGCTATGTATCTATTTTTTACAACGCAGAAGATGGATAAAAATGACAAGCCAGTTGTTTTAAATTATTTCATGCTCCTTTCTTACTAACGATATATTTTTTTACGGTACGCCGATCGAGTTGTGTAATTCTGGCAACGGCTTCATAACTGCCATGTCGCTGATATAAAAAATCACAATATTTTTTCAGTAGATTTTGTACACTGCTTTCACCAGAATTTTCAGCGAGAACGAAGCCATTATTTGCGGTAAAGTTGGACTGCTCACTAACATTATAATAGCCAACCAAACAAATACGCCGGATACATTGCTCCAACTCTCTAACATTTCCTGGCCAGTGATAATCAGCAGGCACGATGTTCAATATACTTTTTTCTATTCGTGATACCATTTGAGGATCAGGCGCATCAAAAATACGCTTAAGCAAACCAGCAATCAAATTACCTAGCTCTTTTGCGTTTTCGCGTATTCGCTGCTGTAAACTGGGAACCACAATAACATCAGAACATAATCTGTAATACAGATCATCCCTGAAAATTCCATCTTTGCGTAATTGCTCAATATTTCGATTAGTTGCGCTGATTACACGACCAGAAAACCTTATTTTTTCATGACTACCAACCGGACTAAATGTCCGATCTTGCAATACATTAAGCAATTTCACCTGAATTGGCATATCTATATCCCCAATTTCATCTATAAATACAGCGCCATGAGCACTGCATCTAGCAAATAATCCTTGATGTTGTTCTATAGCCCCGGTAAAAGCACCTTTTTTATGGCCAAAAAGCTCCGATTCCAACAATGATGCCGGATATTGCGATAAATTTATCGCCTGATAGGAGCGGGTAAAACTTTCACGAAAACGTTTTTTTTCCAAATCAAATGGAATAAACCCTGAACATCCAATAGCATACGCTGCAAGGCTTTTTCCTGTTCCAGTTGCGCCCAATAATAAAGTCGAGAAATCTTCCATTTTTCCGCATAAATAATTTAGATACCACTGTGGATTAAAAGTAAAAATGTTATTCCACAAATGCATGCGTAATTGAATAATCGCTGGACAATCACCCGAAATTGATGAATTTATAAAATAAAAACCTCGGCATAACTGATAAAATAAAGCGATAAATCTCTCTGTTTCCAATTCTGTAAACCCAGAACATAAAAATCGCCTAATCAATTCTTTCGCAAATGGCAGTTCGATTGGCTCTTCCCCTTTACGGTTTTGTTTATCAATAAACCTATTAAATTGCTCCTGAAATTCATGATACTGATAGAACAGCCAAGCTAATTTTATTGTTTCCTGAGTCTTGCCTTGAAATTGGCTAATTTGGAACCCCGTTACTCCTTCGAGCTGTTTTAATTGGTCTTGAAGAAGTTTCTGGATAATTTCCGTTCTTTGTAGCAAATTTAATTTTCCTGTCGCAATATCCAACAAATCACAATCAGCCTGCTCTCTTTCTTTGCTAAAAGGATTCACAAAAGCCAGGCTTGTAATCTGGTTAAAAAAATCCCGTTGCCTTGGATTCAGTTTTTTACTCATTTAAATTTCTCTACCAATCATTCATTTTAAGCATAGCTAATATACATAAATTGTACATTTCTGTGCATGGAAAACCACACCATATATATAAGCAACTGATATTTAATAAATTAATATTTTGGCATAGCTTCTGCTCTGTTTTCATTGAATTCACAAACAAAACGAGGATAACCAGCATGAACAGCTTAAAAAAAATCTTTATCAGCATTAAAAGCCAGGTCGACCAAGTCGCTAATGACTTTGAAAACCATGAAGCATTAGCCGAAGCAGCTATCCAAGATCTACAAACATTGGGCAGCAAAACAAGATTGCATTTACATCGAGTTAGCAAAATGTCAACTCATTATCAAAAGCAACTGGAACAGCAACAAAAGCAAGCTCAATTATGGTCTGAACGCGCATTGAAAGCCAAAAACGAAGATGAAGACGAGCAAAAAGCGCTGCAATGCATAAAGCGTTTGCGGCAAACGCAACAGCAAATTACTCTACTCGAACAGCAGTATGAGGAAAGCTGCAAACAGGAATCAAAAATCCGTGACGATTTAAATCGTATTTCAGAGCAATTACAGGTTTTGAAAAACAAAAAAGAGATTCTCGCCGCCAGACAAAATCGAGCTGACCTTCAAGAATCACTCAATTCAAAATCTACTAACCCTGCATTGGAAGTGAACAATATTTTTGAACGCTGGGAAGGTTCAGTCGTCAGTTCAGAATTTGAAGCGCCCGATTGTGATTTTGATTCAGACCCTCTCGCCCAGGAATTTGAACATGAAGAGGATGAATTGGCATTAAAAATGATACTCGATGAACTAGAAAAACAAAACCAGCAACCTGAAAACACCGCCAAAGATAAGAAATAGGAGAAAATCATGTACATCAATGAAACTCAAGAATTTGAACCCTCAACACCAATACATTCAGTCGAACACCAATCAAGGGATGCCGCCTCATTAAACAATAGCAAAAACCTGACCCATAAAATAACAACTTACTTGCGCTGGATTGGATCAGCATTGATCATTTTGTCCGCAATCAGCTTTATGCTGCAAGGCTATGATGAAATTCTGCCAGCTTACCGATATTGGGTCGGCTTGGGTCTGACATTATTACTCTGCGGCGGCGGACTAATTTGCGCCTATTTATTCCATGAAACCAAAGGAGCCAGAATATTATTCGGATTAGGGGCTGCCTTCCTACCTGTTCAGGTAACTCAGGTTAGCGCAATGATCTACGGCTACTGGCATGGTCAGCAAGCCTTACAACCAGAATATAGCTGGCTGCAATTTATGGATGTCAGCCCTACCATCATAGCACTGGATTTAGCCATTACCGGCTTGCTATTGTTTCTGGTTAGCTATGCCAGTTTTTCCATACTGGCTCGAAAACATCTTAAAACCTTATTAATTGCTTCAGCGACGGGCAATATAATCTTGATGCTTCCTATACGTGATGGTGCCTTAATACCCTTTATTATTGCAGGACTATTCATTTATTTAAGACAAATTGAGCATCATTTACATAATGACCGCAGTATGCGTTTAAAAGAAGGCCTGGCTGCTAGAGCATTAATCAGCCTGCCTCTATTGATCATCACTGGACGCAGCTTGCTTCATCCAACATCATGGATACTAGCGCTGGTGGTTTCATCGATGATAGTTGTCCACTGCATTTTTGACATCAAACGTTATACTAATTCTGCCAACATTATCTACCTCAACCAATGGCTAGGAACTTTTGCTGCGATCTCTGCTTGGTTCACTGTTTTATCTCAATTTGAGACAGTTTATAGCAATCAATTTGGGCTATTTTTACCGGTCGCTGTTATCCTGTTTGCCCTGTCGTCACAGGTTGAATATCATGCCAGCCTATATCGCACAATCAGTGCTTGGTTAATCTTGCTGTTAACATTCGGTGCAATGATTGATCAGCAAAACATGGCTCCGGTTATTACCATTGCAGCAGGTATCTTGCTAAGTTTAGCGGGAATTAAGAAACATGAAAAAACACCACTTATCATAGGTAATCTCTGTGTAACTAGTGGCTTTATGTATTACGGGCAATTTTTGACAAGTTTGTATACAAAAGCGCCGTGGGCAAGCACAATTGCCTTAGGTTTGATGGTTATCTTACTGGCCTCTTATATTGAGAACAAGGAAATTAAAATCCTGGCCAAATCCCGTTATTATTTTGACCAGATAAAAAGCTGGGATTAACACAGTCGGAAATAATCTCAAAAATATTGCACGAACCAGAAGAACCAAGACTCGATGGTTCGTGCAAAATCTCAAAAAATCCAAACCTGGTCCAAATAGCATTTTTTCCTGGCTCAATAGTTTGAACGGTTATAATAATGACTACCCATCACTATGACTAAATGGATTATTTGCTGATTAATATTAAATTGGAAAAATCACCGCACTGCCAACTCCCCATCTCTAAATCTTCAAAAAACAAGACCCTATTTCTCTTGCTTGTTTCTGCTGCCTTAGTCAGCGGCTGCGGTCTCATTCCAGATCATCAAATTGAACCAGTCAAAATGGATATTCCCGTGCACTGGCAAGCTATTGAGAACTCCAATGGCATGGTCAGCAACGATTGGATCAACAGCTTTTCCACGCCCGAGTTAACGCATTTGATTACCGAGGCCTTACACTACAATTTCGATCTGAAAGCTGCTGCTGCGCGTGTCAAAACCGCCCAGGCATTGGTCAGAATAAATGGAGCAGATCGCTTTCCGCAATTTTCTTTCGGCTTCGATGCCAGACGATCGCAACGAAACTCAACCAGTGGCTTTCGCATTTCCAGTCCAATCTCAAACAGCTTTGGCATTGATTTCAGTATAAATTGGGAACTGGATGTCTGGGGAAAACTGCAAAATCGCGCTAATGCCGCCGAACTGGATTTCAAGGCATCTGAGGCCGACTACCGCGCCGCTCGTTTTTCTCTGGCCGCAAATGTTGCCAAGTCCTGGTTTAATTTAATCGAAGCGCGCCAGCAAAGTCATTTGTTACAAAAAAAAGTGACTGCTTTTGAAACTGCAAGACAGATTATTGAAGATGGCTATGCCATTGGCGTCAACAGCGCTCTTGATGTGCGTTTGGCAAGAGCCAATGTCGCCAGCGCAGAAAGCCAGTTACAGGCACAAAAAATACAACTGGATAATACCAGCAGAGCTTTGGAAGTTTTATTGGGACGTTATCCACGCGCAGAAATCCTTGGTGCAGACCAATTGCCCAGACTGCAACACACCGTCAAATTAGGATTACCTGTTGCCTTACTCAGACGCCGGCCTGATATACTGGCTGCTGAACATCGGCTGGCAGCCAGCGATCAAAGAGTCAGTGAAGCCATCAAAAGTTTACTACCGACTTTCAGCTTGTCCGCTAATGCCGGAACCAATACTGGTGATATTCGGGATGTCCTTAATTATGACGCCTTGGTCTGGAATATAATAGGCAATATGACCCAGCCAATTTTTCAGGGAGGTCGATTGATTGCCAGTAAATTCCAGGCCGACGCCATTAATGAAGAAGCCTTGGCAAATTATGGACAGATCGTATTACAAGCATTTTTTGAAGTGGAAACGGCAATCAAAGCTGAACAATTGCTGGAAAAACAAGAACAGGCATTATCGCTGGCCGTTACAGAATCTGTGGAAGCAGAAAATCTGGCATTGGAAGAATATAATGCCGGTATTGTCGACATGACAACCTTATTGGAAGCACAACGCCGTTCCTATGATGCCCAAAGCGCATTATTGCAGGTTTCGAATCAACGTCTGACCAATCGGATTAATTTATATCTTGCCCTGGGAGGGGCTTTTTCCAAACAAGAATCAAAACAAAATCCAGAACAAGTCGAAAACAATAATTTACCCATTCAACTTTTATCTCAGGACTAATTCATGAAATGGATAAAATTCATTTTCCCTGTTCTGATTCTGCTTGCTGCAATCGGCATCAGTTTCCTGATTATGCAATCATCAGAAAAACCTGCCCAGGGAAAACGTAAAATACAACCGACAGCCGTTGAAGTCATTCCATTAAAAAAACAGGATTTTCAGGTTGTATTACAAACCCAGGGAACAGTAAAACCCCGTACTGAAAGCTCCCTGATACCCGAAGTATCCGGTAAAATCATCTACACGTCTGATCATTTTCAAGAAGGCGCTTTTTTTGAAAAAGGCGATGAATTATTACGCATTGATGCCAGTAATTATGATATTGCAGTAACCGTTGCCAAATCACAGTTGGCCGAAGCACAGCTGGCATTGGCTGAAGAACAGGCGCTGGCAAAACAAGCATTAAGGAATTGGCAGCGCCTTGGAAAAACCACGCAGCCAACCGCATTGGTACTTCACAAACCACAATTGGCACGCGCCAAAGCCAAAGTTGCTTCTGCAAAAGCCCTGCTGAAACAGGCGCAACTTGACTTGCAACGTACTCGTATCAAAGCCCCTTACGCTGGCAGAGTCATGGAGAAAATGGCAGATGTCGGGCAATATGTTTCTCCGGGAACTGAACTGGCAAAAATTTTTGCTGTCGATTTTGCTGAAATTCGTTTGCCATTAAGTAACCAACAGCTGGGATTTATTGATCTTCCTGAAAGCTACCGCGAAAAAAAACAAACGCCAACAGACCTGCCCGAAGTTATTCTCAGCAGCAACTTTGGTAACAGACAATATCAATGGCCTGGCAGGATTGTTCGGACTGAAGGGACTTTCGACACAAAAAGCCGGCGGTTATTTGTGGTGGCTCAAGTGGATAATCCTTATGGTTTGAAAGAAACCAACAAACCCCCGCTAAAAATAGGTCAGTATGTAGAAGCCAAAATCAAAGGAAAAATACTTGAAAATGTCTTTATCATACCCAGGGCGGCGGTTAGAGAGAATTCTCAAATTTTACTGGTCGACAAAAATAATCAACTCCTGCCTCGTCAAATCAAACCAGTCTGGCAAGATAACCAGGTCATCATTATTGCTGACGGCGCTGAAGAAGGTGATTTACTGTGTATTACGCCTGTCGCATCAGCGGCAAAAGGCATGCCTGTTTCAGCAATTATTAAAAATCATCAACACCTTCCATCAAACCAGGAACAACATTAATGACAAGCCTGATTCGCTGGTTTACTTACAATGATGTTGCAGCCAATTTATTGATGCTGTTGATTATTCTGGCAGGCATTTATTCCTATCCAAAAATCCCCATGGAAATATTGCCTCGTTTTGACACGGATACCGTCAATATTCGAGCTTCCTATGAAGGCGCAACCCCTGTCGAAATGGAGCAGAATGTAGTCATTCGTATAGAACAGGCTATTTCTGATCTTGTCGGTATCAAACAAATTCTGGCGACGGCATTGGAAGGAACCTGCAATATTGAAGTCGAAATAGCCCAGGGTTATAACGAACGGGAAATCATGGAGGATATCCAAAACCGTATTGACGCCATCGAAACTTTTCCGGAAGAAATGCGACGCCCGATTATCAGTCTGAACCAGCGGAATATTGACGTTATCAGTGTGATTGTTTCAGGTGAATTCGGCCAGCGAGAATTAAGAAATATTGCTGAAAAAGTGGCAGATGACCTTCGCTCAAAACCTGGAATCAGTCAGGTTGAGCTGGTTGGCGCTCTGGCTTATGAGATTTCCATTGAAATTTCCGAACAAAATCTGAACCGCTACGATCTGACCTTCAAGGAAATCGCCGAAGCAATTCGACGCAGCTCTATTGATATTCCCGCTGGACAAATCAGAACCCAGGGCGGTGATATCATGCTCAGCTCCCGCGGCCTGAAATATACCCAAGAGCAATTTTCAAATATCGTCATTCGTACCAGTGAACAGGGAATACGATTGACACTGGGCGAAATTGCCGAGATCAAAGACGGATTTGTTGAAGGCCAGGTGGTATCCCGATATCAGGGAAAACCTGCATTAATGGTTGATGTCACCCGAGTCAGCGATGAAAATGCCATTGCAATTGCAAAAACCGTCAAGCAGTACATTATAGAAGTTCAGGAACGTCTTCCTCCATCAGTCAACATCAGTTACTGGCGAGACCGTTCCAAAATTATCAAAGGACGAATCGATTTATTACTCAGCAGCGCTTTTCAGGGCGGCATTCTGGTTTTTATTTTACTGACTCTGTTTTTGCGTTTAAAAATCGCATTCTGGGTTTGTGTGGGCATACCGGTCAGTTTTTTTGGCGTAATAGCGCTCATGCCGATAATGGATGTCACCATTAACGTCACCAGTATGTTTGCCTTCATCATGGTGCTCGGCATTATTGTTGATGACGCAATTGTTACTGCCGAAAATATTGCCACCCACCTCGCCATAACTGACAATCATGTTGAAGCAACCATTCAAGGCGTTAAAGAAGTCACCGTTCCGGTAACTTTTGGAGTGATGACCACGGTGGTTGCATTTTTACCGATGCTGAATATCGAAGGCAGTCGCGGCAAAATTTTCGCTTCTATCGCCTTGGTTGTTATCCCGGCTTTATTGTTTTCGCTTTTGGAAACCAAATTAATCCTGCCTGCTCATTTAAAACATATCCGGCCATTATCTGACAGCGCTAAAAAGTCCTGGCTGAGTCGAATCCAAAGTTATTGCAGCCATTTTCTGAATCAATTTATTCAGGGAATCTACCAGCCATTTCTGGAAAAAGTGATCAAACAGCGATATTTAACCCTGGCTGCTTTTGTTGCCTTAACAATCATTCTGCTCAGCCTGGTTGCCAGCGGTCGTCTTGCCTTTACATTTTTTCCCCGCGTAGAAAGCGAGGTTGCAACAGCCACGCTGAAATTTCCAGTCGGTACACCCTTTACCCTCACCGAAAAATATACCCGACAAATTGCAGAAGCAGCCTACCAGTTACAAAAAAAACATACCAATGAAGAAACCGGAACCAGTGTTATTAAAGCGGTTTACTCTATAGCTGGCTATCCATCACGCGCCGGTAATGCCCAACCGCATCTTGGAAAAATACGCTTTGAAGTAGTGCCGCCTGAAAAACGCCAGCCCTATATCTCTGTCACACAACTAACCAGAGAATGGCGAAAAATGATCGGTATTATTCCCGGTGTTGAAGAATTGAGTTTTCGCTCGGAAATCGGCCATCGCCTAAATCCTATTGATATCCAGGTTCAATCCAGTAATTTGCAGCAATTAAAAGCCATTACCGAAGAAATCAAACAACAACTGGCAACTTATCAGGATATCAACGATATTTATGACAACGCCGAATCCGGCAAACAGGAAATTCAGTTATCCATTAAACCCCAGGCAGAACTGCTGGGGCTAAGCTTGCAAGACCTTGCCGCACAAGTCAGACAAGCATTTTACGGTTTGGAGGTTCAACGCATTCAGCGCAATAAAGAAGATGTCAAGGTGATGCTGCGCTATCCGTCCGACCAACGCAAATCACTCAACAGCCTGGAATCCATGTTAATACGCACTCAAAACGGCGCTGAAGTGCCATTTTCTGATGTCGCGGAAATCAAATATGGTCGAGGTCCAACCGCCATATTGCACGTTGATGGCAGGCGTTCAATCAATATCCGCGCTGACATCAACAAGGAAAAAGGCAATGCCAATCGCATCAAGCAAGAGATTTCCAAATTCATGCAGGAATTACTCGTCAAATACCCTGAAGTTCACTATTCACAGGAAGGTGAAGCCAAGGAACAACGCGAATCTTTCCATAGCCTGATGCTCGGCAGTATCTTTATTTTTGTATGTGTCTATGCTTTATTGGCTATTCCTTTTCAGTCCTATATTCAGCCATTAGTGGTGTTACTCGCAATCCCATTCGGTTTAATGGGCGCCCTGTTGGGCCACTTGCTGATGAACATGCATCTAAGCATAAACAGTCTGTTAGGAATGTTGGCTTTATCTGGTGTTGTAGTTAATGACAGCCTGGTATTGATCGACCGGTTTAATACCTTACGTGACAACGGCATCCAAGCTAAAACGGCCATTATCAAAGCCGGCTGCGACCGCTTTCGCGCCATTTTACTCACATCACTAACGACATTTGTCGGCCTGATGCCATTAATTTTCGAGAAAGACACCCAGGCACAATTTTTGATTCCGATGGTGGTATCGCTTGGTTATGGAATTTTATTTGCCACACTGGTCAGCCTGATTCTGGTACCTGCTGCCAGTATTATTCTTGAGGATATGCGTTTTGGTTTTCGGAAAATAAAAAAAACAATGGGAATTTAACTATGACTTGTACCCTATCAATGATGAATCCCTACGAGCCGTATATCTTTCACCCTGTTAAAATTAATTTAACTCATCCTTCCCAAATCTCGCATGCTTATATTTTAAAAATGGGCCTATAAAAAACTTGATGATAAGGTTTACACTGACCCGAATGGCACTTACTTAAGAACTATACCTTTTAATATTAATTAGTTACTAAAATCACAAGGCGCACTCAGATAAAAGTCAACTAGTTTCACCACCCATATTGTACTATTCCACATGGCTTATCTACGTTTTCGCCAAAATCCAAGCTGGCATCAGTTTATCGTGATAAATGTTTCCGTTTGAAAGGTATTCTCTTTGTTACAAAGCCTCTTGCTTTCCACTTCAAGCTAATCATACCGGTAATGAGTCCTGCTAAACCTCCTAGTAGCCATTTCCAGTACTTGTCGAAGTAATGATCTATGAGCCACCAAATTGTGACTTTAACATCAATTTTTTTGTAGAGCAGAACGACATCATAAGGAGGTGCAAATTCATTGGGTAGAATAGCTTTAACAGTTAGATTCAGTGGTAGTTTAGCTCCGGGGTGTTTCGGTGTTATCACCCAACTCCATTTTGCTATCTCAGATGAATTAAGCGTTTTCCTCACTGGTGTACTTGGATCAATATCAAAATCACCGCCGGATAAACCTGCCTCCATCACCTGAGCCCACTTTGCAGTGTCAGATTCAATACGCGAAGTATTTTGGGGATCAAGTTTTTTGAGGTGTTTTTCAAGCGCTAATTTTTCATTTTGCGGATCAATTAACAAATAAATTATTGTTGGTCTAGCAACTTTTATAGGCGAAGGAGGATTGAACACGTAAGCCGCCTGTTTTAATGTGTTCAAATATTCTTCAATACGGGTCTGAAATGATTTTATAGTATCAGAACGAGGCTTTTCGGGTAATTCTGGCAAGTCTTTAGTTTTTACTACTGGAACAACTCGTGCCAATGATGGCTTATTTTTTTGGCCAGATTTCGTTATTTTGCTATTTACAATTTTCACATGACCCTTTTCTAGATTTATTGAGCCAGCTGTTGCTTGTAAATGCCTCAGCTGCGCCAAAGCATCTGCATTACCTTGTTCAGTCGCTTTGTTATACCACTTTCTCGCCAATTTCAGGTTGGGCGATCTACCCATACCTTTTTCGTAAATCTCGCCAACCCTCATTTGCGCCTCGGCATCACCTTCTTTAGCATGAGGCAACCAGATCGTTAATGCTGATTCATAGTTTGCTCGATCATAAGGGACATATTCACCCCCTCTTATTTCGCAATTGGCGGCATTTGTCTTAATCGGTCTCCTGGCAGTCAAATAGGCCATTTCTTTACCCAGTGTTCTAATATGAGCAGGTAGCAAACAATCCACCTCTTGATCTTGCTCACTCTGTTTTACACAACAATCTTGATCACTCGAAATAACCTTAACGTTTTTCCTAACAATTTCTATCTGACAGCCTTGCAAAATAATCAGGGCAAAAACGATAAGCTTGTACTTTACAACCAAGGGCTTGTTTGCAAAAAAAATTGATAAAACCCGCAATTGAAGAAACATTTTTCAAATTAACATCGCTAAAGATTTGGTATCGTCAATTCTAATATTGATTTGCATTCCTATGGCGAAGTTCAAGAATAATCGCATTAAATTCCGCGTGAATTAGTTATTGGAGCGATTCGCCTAGTCTGAAGTAGAATAAATGGGATCAGGGTAAACACAAGTTCTGGGGGCACAATACTTAATTACGCTTAGCGATAACTACCGTAGTATGCTATTTTTTTATTGAGGGGAATTATTTTTGCCAATGTTCACTGTAGTTGCTTCATTAATCCCTCTGTTCATTTGACCCTCAGTGTGCCCTGGTTCACGAACTGAATATTAACGTGCTATTAAATCTCATATCAATAATTGGGCTAATTACCAACAGCTAAATTACATAAATGGGCAAGCGAGTTGAAAAACTGATATTTGAACAGTTTTTTATATATCTACGCATAAAAAATACAATCAATAAGTTCATTTTCCAAGGTAATTTTTAACTAATGGAATGCGGAATATTTCCTTGCTTTCAGGCTAACGGTACGTTTCAACTGCCCCTGAAATAGCTCAGATGGTATGACTGTCATTTTTTTGAGAAAAATGTCCAGGAACAATTTCTGATTCCAATGGTAGAATATCTTAGTTCCGACATTCTGTTTGCTACACTAGTCAGCCTGATACTGGCACTTTCTGTCAGTATAGGTTCTGGGGTTTTTGGGAGCACAATATTTAATTTTCAGCACAACATCAGAAATAAGTATTGTGTACCCAGAATTTCCAGTAGGGACGCAAGATTTTGGCAATGGGCACGTTGGCGGTGAGCGGGACTCCGCGTTTGCCGGGTCAATCTAGGCGGCGCGTTCCTGTGGGGCCTTCGATGATGTGGCCTGAGAGTTCTTGTTTCTGCAAATCCCAATTGATGCGCTGGGTGTGTTGCGTAGGGGCGTATTGCAATACGCCCGTACGATATACGCCCCTACGATATGCGCGCCCACCGATATCCAATTTTGTTTCGGTAACACCACAACTGGGAAACAATTCCATCATTTTTTCAATCTGTTCTCGGGTGAGATTTTTGGATTGCATTTTCATTTTTTCCATTTATTGTCTCCATTTGCCGGATTTAAGGCATCTAACTCCCATTTTAACGGGTTGTTTTCGATATATTCGTTTATTCGTTGAAAGTCATCCTCATTGCGGATGATGTGTTCATAATAATTGCGTTGCCAGAATTTTTGCCCGGGTGTTTGGCAGAGATGGTTGATTTGTTTGGTGACGGCGGATTTGAACCCACGTACAATGGCGCCAATTGTCTGCGATGGTGATTTAAACCCAGTGGGGGCGGATGGCGTACGGGCGTATTGCAATACGCCCCTACCATCGTAATTGATAATCAAAACCCCATGAAAATGTTTGGGCATGACGACAAATTTTCCACAACTCACATTGGGCCGCAATTGTTCGGTTTTCATCCACTCTTCTTGTACAATCCTGCCAAATTCATTCAATGCCATCTCGCCTTCAACAATTTCACCCAGTAGACAAACGTGATTGTGTGTGCAAATGGTAACAAAATATGCACCGGCCTGTGCGTAGTCATAATCTTTCAGGCGTATTGAGCGACGATTTCGTCTGTCATTTTTCATTGTGAATAAAATCTGAAACGAAAATCAGGGGATATTGAATAACAGCTCAACCAGTTCCCGGTTCAGGTAATAATTTTCCCTGCCAAGTTTGTGTTTTTCGAGGATGCCATAGTCAGCCAAGGCATCGAGATAACGGGTGGCTGTCGCCCTGGATACTCGAATATCGTGTTCCAGAAATTGTACTTTGGTGTATGGGTGATGAAAAATGTTGTTAATTAAATCCTGGCTGTAGAATTTAAACTGATCTCTGATGGTATGTTTTTGTTTCTGTAACAAGTCTTTTATGGCTTCAACCAGAATAATGGTTTGACTGGCAGTGATTTCAATACCTTTTAACATATAAACAATCCAACCCTGCCAGTCATTATTGGCCCTGACTTGTTGTAACTGCTGATAATATTTGCTTTTGGTGTGGTTGATGTAGCGGCTTAGATAAAGAACGGGGGAATCCAGTAATCCTGTTTTGACCAGATAAAGGATGTTAATGATGCGGCCGGTTCTGCCATTGCCATCGTAAAAAGGATGGATGCTTTCAAATTGGTGGTGAATAAGCGCCATTTGCACTAATGGATCGTTCTGGGGCGGCTCTTGATTGATGACTTGCTCCAGGTCGGTCATTAATTCCGGGATTAGTTGAGGTTCTGGCGGAGTGTAGATAATGTCTCCCGTTTGCTCATTTTTTAATACGGTGCCCAGTTGTTTTCTGAAACCGGCCCGGTTGTTTTCCAGGTTTTCCTGTATTTTCAGGATGGTGTTTAATGTCAGCAAACCTTGCTCTTTTACGGCCTGATATCCCACTTGCAAAGCACGGTTATAGTTGGCGACTTCTTTTGTCGCCAGATTGCTTAAATCAGTTCTTAACGTGTGCTTATACAGTTCATCCTGGGTAGTAATGATATTTTCTATTTCGGAACTGTCTTTCGCTTCTTGCAAGGTCAATGTTGACAATAGGATTTGCTGATTGGGAATGCTTTTAATCACACCTTTAAGTTCAGCTAATGGCCGATGCGCTTGAATTAAAGCCGTTAGGATGGCCGGATCATTTGCATCAATCGTGCTTGTTGATAATTTTTGCATTGTGATTTCCATTCAGAAAGGTGGTTTTTTGAACATTAACCTGAGAATCTTCTCATAAATATCAATTTTTGAGAAGATTCCAGCAAGCCGTGTTACGAAAAAGAAAATGAGCAAGATCCAAAAAGAAATAATGTTTACACTGTCCCCATGACACCATTTTTGCCTCCATATTACCCGGCAGTCATGTAAAATAACCCCTTAGTAAAACACCAGTATAACGAGAACGCCTTATGTCAAAAACCGGCCGTAATGACCCCTGCCCTTGCGGAAGTGGAAAAAAATACAAAAAATGTTGTCTTAAAAAAATGACCGCGTCAGTTTCCAGCTTGACGTGGCAAAAAATGCGCAGAACTGAAGGTGAGCTGGCTGATATTCTTATCGCCCATGCACAAAAATATTATACTCTTGATGTCTTGACAGAAGCATGGCGTGAATTCATGGTTTGGACACATACTGATATTCCGAAAAATCCAGGTCTTGATTTTGAAACCATTTTTATGCCCTGGTTTTTGTATAACTGGATTCCAGATAACGAAGATTTGGAGGGAGACTATAATTTACCGGAAATGTCGATTGCCATGCATTACCTGAACAAAAGAGGACAAAAAATTGATTCTTTTGAGCGCCGGTTCATTGAAGAAGTTTGTTCCCAACCATTCAGCTTTTTTCTGGTAACAGATGTTGACCCCGGTAAAAAATTATTTCTGAAAGATCTGCTACTCCAACGTGAAATTGAAGTTCATGAGCGTACTGGTTCAAAAGCGGAGGCAAAAAACACTATTTTGTTTGCACGAATAATGACCATGGATAACCATTCCATTATTCTTGGAAATTCAACAACGGGCATACCGCCGTCCTATATTCATTACTTTATTGATTTGCGCGAATCATTTAATGAACAAGGGGAAACCTTAGATAAAGAAGTATTACTGGAAGACGACCTTGAAATTCGTGAAATCTTCCTTGATATCTGTGAAGAACTGGATAACCCGCAACTTCCGCAATTGCGTAATGCTGATGGAGATAAACTGGAACCAACCAAGCTTTACTATACACTGAATTGTTCGCCATACGAAGCTGTGGTAAGACTAGCCAGCCTGTCTTTTGGTCATACTGATGACATTATCAGCGATGGCAAATTTAACATACAAGGCGAATTACAATCAATCATATTTCCATGGCTAAAAAAAACTAAAGACAATACAGTTCTAGGTGATATTACGATTGATGGCGATCAACTCATTATCGGGGTCAATTCCAGAGAACGGGCAGAAACAATCAAACGCAAAATAACTCGTCGATTAGGTAAACTGGCGCTATTTCAACATGCAACGATTGAGTCGCTTGAAAAACTGCTGGAAGACCAACAAAACAACCCGCCTGTCAATTCTGTCAGACAGCAACAAGAACATCAGGAATTGATGCAGTCACCTGAAGTTGAAGCCTTTCTGAAAGAAAAAGCCGAACAACATTGGAAAGACTGGATTGACACCCCACTACCGGCGCTTAAAAACCAAACCCCGAGGGAGGCTGCTAAAACCAAAATTGGCAGAGAACGTCTGGAAGCGCTATTTATTCAATTCGAGCGACATGATCAACAAGGACCGCAACCGTTCGCTCCGGATCTAAAAAAACTTCGGCAATCAATTGGTATGGATTGAGTTGTCAGAACACTTACACCCCGTTTTGAATAAAATAACCGGGCTGAATGACCAGGTCCAGATACAAATTAAAAACGAAAGGCTTATCGGGTTGTGTTGATAAAGGCATGTTGTTTAATTTGCACCTGAACCCAATTATTCTATCTGTGATAGGGATGCCCATATCGTTTTCGGGTATTTTTTCCTGAAAAAGGTGACTTGTCATCCTTTTCACTGATTTCCATTGCAGATAGTTCTGTTTTCTCCAAGCCCTTTGTTCGCGCGACTTGCTGTGCTTTTAACCTGGCACGAACCTGGCCGCGATTGCGGTATGGAGGTTTTTCTCTGTAAGCTACAATAATCGTTTCTGTAGAAGCAATCGAAGAAACAAACTGATTGTCGCCTGGTGCGGCAGCCAAAGCCGAACTGGCTAAAATACCCACTCCAAAAGACATTCCAAATATTTTAAAGGCAGGCCACTTACTCATTAGCATCTCCTCTTATTTTGATTTACTATCTTATTTGGTATTGATTCGATATCAATTTAAAGACAAAACTACATCAATCTTTTGTTAGCGTCAAGTTTTATTACAAGTATATTTATCCAGGCTACGCCTCAATGAGGTGCGCTAGATATTTTTTTGCACCTTGATGGTGCTGACAAGGCATAAAACTGACGCCCCGTTCCTTGTATATGATTGTATAGTAACAATTAATTTTAGTTAGCATGTAATTTGCTAGCATCTAAGGTAAGTTTCTTTCTGGAGTACCGGCGATGTTACATTTTAGAATCCTCATGTCTGTTTTGCTCTTCTTTTTACTAGAACCCAGTGCTAGCATCGCCTCTGATTTCGGCACTTCAGTTCCTATAAATAAAAAGGGCTTTACGACCTATTATGTCTCAGGGTCCATCAACGGCTCAGGAACAACGGATTTTCTGGTGGATACAGGCTCCGGATATTCAGCAATTAATGAAGCGACACTGGATAAACTGAAGATTCAGGGCAAAGCAGAATTTATGAAAAACGTTTCTGCCACTTTGGCAAACGGGTCAAACGTTACTTTGCCAGTCTATAAAATTTCCAGCATCAATATTGGTGGAGAGTGTGATATTTACAATGTCGAGGCTGTTGTCCTGCCTGGTAGAATGAGGAATATTCTCGGCCTGAGCGCCCTGGAAAAAACTGCCCCGTTTGCCATTTCCGTCAACCCTCCCAAGCTACTTCTTAGTCATTGTCCAAATCTAAGCACTTAACAAAATTCTTTTTCCACTGGAAACCAACAAACAGCAAAGGAGTCAGGTGCAAACTAAATAACGCACCCTTTCAACAACACCCGACAGACCGTTTCGCTTTTAATTTATCTCCGACTCCAGTTACCACTCACATTATTAACGACATTTGTCGGCCTGATACCATTAATTTTTGAAAAAACATCCAGGAATAATTTCTGATTTCAATGGTAGTATCTTAGTTACGGCATTCTGTTTGCCACGCTAGCCAGCCTGGTTCTGGCACCTGCTATCAGTATTATTCTTGAAGATATGCGTTTTGGTTATCGAAAAATTAATGCATGGATTGTAAAATAGCCTATTCCAAAAATACCAACCTTGCTATTCCATTTTTTAACTTAATCACTACAACCTGATTCTTCTGGAAAATCAATTTAATGCAAAAAACTATTATTCAAGCACTAGATTTTGACGGCGTTATTTGCGATAGCGCAGTTGAAACTGGAATTGCCGGCTGGAAAACAGCCTGTAAAATTTGGGACGACTTTGCCACTCCATTACCGCCAGAACAACTGATCGAAAAATTTCGTCAGGTTCGCCCGATTCTGGAAACCGGCTATGAATCAATTTTATTGATGAGATTACTTAACCAAGGACAATCGGTTGAAGCAATTCTGAATCATTTCCCCCAGCAAAAAAATCAACTTCTGAAAGAAAACAAATTAGATGTCGCCGATTTAAAAATAATATTTGCTGAAACCAGAGATCACTGGATTAATTCAGACCTTGAAAACTGGATTGAAATGAATCCGCTATTTCCCGGTGTTAAGGAAAAACTGCGGAATCTTGACAATGAAAACCCCTGGTACATTATCACCACCAAGCAGGAACGTTTTGTCCAATTCATTCTAGAAGCTAACCGGATTGAATTATCCGAAGAACAGATTTTTGGTCTGGATAGAAATATGGGGAAAAATGCGGTTCTGGAAAGCTTAGTTAACAAACACAACGATGACGTAATTTTCTTTGTTGAAGATCGCTTGCCGACCTTACAAGCAGTCCAAACTAATAGCCAATTATCCTCCGTGGAATTATTTTTCGCCTTGTGGGGATATAACACCAAAGAAGATAAAGCCATCGCCGCGCAGAACCAATCCTTTAAGCTAATATCCCTAGAAGATTTTCTCATCTGAATAGTGCTGTTCATGTGCCAACAATTTTTGCTTGATGGTTAACTTTTCACCTGCTGTAGCACCATCATAACCACCCAGGCCTTTAGCTGACACTACTCGATGACAAGGAACAATTAATGGATAAGGATTTTTTCGGCATGCATTACCCACTGCCCTGGCACTGGTTCCAAGTAATTGTGCCAATTCACCATAAGTACGAGTTTGCCCCGATGGAATTTGCCCCAGTGCCTGCCAGACTTTACTCATAAAAGGGGTTCCCCGTTGAGTGAGTTTTACAACAATTTTAGCCTCGGGATTTTGCCAATATTGGTGAATTTGCTGAACGACATCTTTCAAAAAACCACTTTCAGCAGGCTTGGGGAGGGCTTGATCAACTAACCATCCAATCTGAACCAGTTCATTTCCTCTGGCTTGGAGTCTGAGATAACCAGCGGGGGTTTCAATTATCGACATATCCTCATTTGCCTCGGCAAAAACCACTTCCATTGGCAAATTCATATCGTCATATTGGGGTGCTTGCGGTAAACTTTTCAATCGCTCATGAAAACAGGCCGTGACCGCGCCAACCAATGCATCAAGAACATCATCCTTAGCCAAGTGCTTTTTTGAAAAACGCGACAATGCATCTTCAATAATAGAATCAGCGACCCCGCAGAATTTATTTAACAACTCTCTACGTTCTCTAAATCCCTGTTCGGTTCTCTTGTTATGCTGCATGGGTTGATGGCAATTGAAAGCCCAGAAACATAGTTCGGGATGCATTTCTCTAATTTTGTAACGGCCCTTTCCAGCCAGTAAAAAATCATCCACCTGACTGATTTTTGGCATAATATTCCAGGTTTGCTTAGATAGCTTTCTACCGGTTTTCTGAAAATTCAGTTCACTGGCTTGTTGATAATTTTTTGCATACAAACTTTCTCTACATGGCACAGGAAAAACACTGGCGTTGCGCTTAGGCTTCAGTTTATTCCGTGCCTCGATATCACAGACTCTTTCCCGCTTTCCACTCGACTTAAGGCCCATGGGAATATCGATCAAAACCAGATGAGCAGCTGGCAGATGATCTGATAATTCTGAAATCTGCTCGAAAATACCCGTTTGCCATTGTTGGTTTTGGTCAAAACCAACATAAAACCAGCCTGCCTTGCAACCATCAATTCCTATAAACTTCATCGGGTTCTTGATTTAAGGTAAAATGAGCAACAATTATATTATGAAACCATTGATAAACTGACAATGATTAATAGAGCGCTTCTTGTTATATTGAGCACTATGGTGCTTTCTGCATGTCAAACAAACATGGCAGGCCGGTCACAACTGGCTTTTATGCCAGAAAGCCAGGTCAGTCAGATGGGACTGACTGCTTTTGAGGAAATGAAACAAAAAAAGCGTATCAGCACCAATCAGAAATACATCCAGTTTGTTAAATGTATTACCGATGCATTGATCGGTGTTGTTGGCGGTAATTGGGAAGTTGTGGTTTTCGAGGATAAGCAACTGAATGCCTTTGCTTTGCCTGGAAGAAAAATTGGCATTTATACAGGATTAATTGATCTGGTAGACAATCAACACCAGTTAGCGGCAGTGATTGCCCATGAAATCAGCCATGTACTTTTGCGCCATGGCAATGAGCGCATGTCTCAAAAAGCAGCAGTTTTAGGCACTGTTGCCCTGATTCAGGCAGCAGCCAGACCTGAAACCCTGCTAGGCCAAAAAGCATTGGGGTTATTAGGCGTTGGCGCAGAATATGGCATTATCATGCCATTTAGCCGCTCTCATGAAAGTGAGGCCGATTTGTATGGTCTGGAGATCATGGCGAAAGCCGGTTTCGACCCGAGACAAAGCGTTAATTTATGGCAAAAAATGTCACAAGCGGCAGGCGGCAAAGTACCGGAATTTTTATCAACACATCCGTCCCACTCCACCCGAATTGAAGACCTTCAGGAAAAGATGTCTTCTGTTTTGCAATTGCAACGTCAGGCCATTGCCCAAGGACGCGCCCCACATTGCAAAAAGCAATGAACCCGAATTTACAACACTTACATACTTATCCCTTTGAAAAACTGGCACGTTTAAAGCAGGAAGTTACTGCGCCAGAAGACAAAACCCATATTGCCCTTTCAATTGGTGAACCCAAACATCCAACACCGCATTTTATTCAGGAAACGCTTTTGGCACATCTTCATGGGCTGGGAAATTACCCAACAACCAAAGGGATTGCTGAATTAAGAGAAGCCATTGCAAACTGGCTGGCCAACCGTTTTCAAATTCCTGCAAAACAACTAAACCCTGACACCCAGATTTTACCTGTCAATGGCACAAGAGAAGCTTTGTTTTCTTTTGCCCAAAGCGTTATCGATAATCGTAACAAAGCGGTTGTAATGATGCCTAACCCTTTCTATCAAATCTATGAAGGGGCGGCAATTCTGGCTGGGGCTGAACCCTATTATTTGAATACAACTGCAGAGAATAATTATTTACCCGATTTTGATTTGATTCCGGAAACTATCTGGCAACGCTGTCAGCTTATTTATATTTGTTCACCCGGAAATCCTACTGGCACAGTACTGGAACAACAAGACTTTGAGAAATTACTCAATCTTGCCAGCCAGTATAATTTCGTTATTGCATCAGACGAATGTTACAGCGAAATCTATGCGGACGAACAAAACCCACCAACAGGACTATTACAAGCAGCTTACGCAATGGGAAATACCAACTTTGACCATTGCGTGGTTTTTCATAGCCTGTCAAAACGATCCAATGCTCCCGGACTCAGATCTGGATTTGTAGCCGGTAATGCCGAAATTCTGAAAGATTATTTCCAATATAGAACCTATCATGGCTGCGCTATGCCTTTGCCCGTTCAACACGCCAGCATCAAAGCCTGGAAAGATGAGGACCACTGCAAAGAAAATCGCCAAGCCTACCGAGAAAAATTTACTGCTGTCGTGGACATTCTGAAAAATGTTTGTACAATCACGATGCCGCCAGCAAGCTTTTATATCTGGCTAAATACGCCCATCAGCGATCTGGACTTTGCTCAGCAATTATATGCCAGGGAAAATATTACAGTATTGCCCGGCAGTTATCTTTCCAGAGATTTTCTTGGCATTAACCCGGGTAGAAATCATGTTCGGATGGCTTTAGTAGCCCCGCTTGATGAATGTATTGACGCTGCAAACAGAATAAAAAATTTCTTTAACACTTTATAGATAAAATCATGACACAACTTGAAACCATCATAAATGACGCGTTTGAACAACGCGCTGACATCAGCCCTAGCAATGCTTCTGCAGAAATCCGTGAAGCGGTGGAAGAAGCTATCAACATGCTGGATAGCGGCAAGGCCCGTGTGGCTGAAAAAACCAGTGGCGACTGGATAGTGAATCAATGGCTGAAAAAAGCCGTATTGTTGTCTTTTAGAATCAATGAAAACAGAGTTATGGATGGTGGCGTCAACCGTTACTACGACAAGGTGGAAACCAAATTTGCCACTTACACCCCTGATGACTTTGCAAAAGCTGGAGTCAGAGTTGTACCCAATGCAAATGCCCGACACGGCTCGTACATTGCACCTGGCGCAGTTTTAATGCCCAGCTATGTCAATATTGGCGCTTATGTAGATAGCGGAACTATGGTCGACACCTGGGTAACTGTTGGCTCATGCGCCCAAATTGGCAAGAATGTTCATTTATCTGGCGGGGTCGGCATCGGTGGCGTTTTGGAACCTCTACAAGCCGGCCCAACCATTATTGAAGATAACTGCTTTATTGGCGCACGTTCTGAAATTGTTGAAGGTGTGGTGGTTGAAGAAGGCTCGGTTATTTCCATGGGCGTTTATATTGGCCAAAGCACCAAAATCTTCAACCGTATGACAGGCGAAATCAGCTACGGCCGTATTCCTGCCGGGTCAGTGGTTGTTTCCGGCAACCTGCCTGCAAAAGATGGCACACACAGCCTGTATTGCGCGGTCATTATCAAACAGGTTGATGAAAAAACACGCAGCAAAACAGGCATCAATGAATTGTTGCGTGATTAACTGTTGCTTTGGTGATTGTAATGGCAAGTTGGGGTAATGTAATACCCAATATTTGTGTTGTTGGGTTACGCTTTGCTAACCCAACCTACCTGTTAGCCTTTTTTGACCGGCTCTTTTCTGTAAATAATTTGGTTAATGAAAGTGTTTAAAATTAGCAGCATCAACTTCACCTTACTTTCAGCATCATGAGCGCAAGCCTTTCAAGCCAAGCCATTATCTATGCCATTCTCGCACTGAACAGTGAAATTGCTTTGCAAAAAGAATATCTGGAATCTTCAGACATCAACCAGGAAGAAATGGAAAATGAAGAAGATATTTTGTCTGACCTTGAACAAGCTTTTGCTGAATTTATCAGTGTGTACAAAACCCGTTGCAAGCAAGACAAAAAACTACCCAGTATTGACGAATTATTAAACAATCCACTCTAACCATGTACACTCTTTATGGCATAAAAAACTGTGATACGGTCAGAAAAGCTAGAAAATGGCTTGAAGAAAACGGTATCGACTATCAATTCCATGATTACAGAACTGACGGACTGAATATTGCTCTACTGGATAAGTTCACATCCAAAGCTGACTGGGAAAAACTGCTGAACAAGCGTAGCATCAGTTGGAAACAACTGGATAACGACAACAAAACAGATCTCAACGAAGCAAAAGCAACTGCTTTAATGCTGGAAACCCCCACTCTTATTAAGCGCCCTGTCCTTGATACTGGCGATCAAATCCTAATTGGCTTTAAGCCAGAAATCTACCAACAATTACAATGAGTGACACCCTGAGTCTGCTAACAGAACTTATCAAAAAACCATCGGTAACCCCAAAAGATCAGGGTTGTCAGGATTTATTGGCTCAACGTCTAAAAAAAACAGGTTTTGATGATGAGTGCCTGAATTTTGGTGATACTCAAAATATCTGGTTAAGACGGGGAAAAGCCAGGCCTTTGTTTGTGTTTCTTGGCCATACTGACGTAGTTCCTCCCGGCCCTCTTGATTCTTGGGATACTCCCCCTTTTGAACCAAGCATTCGCGATGGCATATTATATGGCCGAGGCGCTGCCGACATGAAAGGCGGCATTGCTTGTTTTGTCACTGCTGTAGAACGATTTGTTGCAGAGCATCCTGATCATCAAGGTTCTATTGCTTTGATGATTACCAGTGATGAAGAAGGCATTGCAACCAATGGCATTGTTAAAGTTATTGAGGTACTGGAAAAACGAGACGATAAAATTGACTGGTGCCTGGTTGGAGAGCCTTCCAGTGACAAAACAATCGCTGATGTGATTCGCGTTGGAAGGCGTGGATCATTGTGCGCCAAACTTACTGTTCATGGTATTCAAGGGCATGTTGCTTATCCTGAAATTGCTGAAAACCCTATTCACGCTTTCGCCCCGGCTCTTAAGGAGCTCACTGAGGAAGTCTGGGATAACGGTAATGAGTTTTTCCCCCCAACCAGCTTGCAAGTGTCGAATATAAATTCTGGTACCGGAGCGGAAAACATCACCCCTGGAAGTGTTGAAGTCCTGTTTAATTTACGTTTTTGTACCGAACTGGATGAAGCCACCATCAAACAACGCACTCATGCCATTCTGGATAAATATGATTTTAAATATGACTTACAATGGCGATTATCCGGGAATCCGTTTTTGACAGAAAAAGGGGAATTAATAGAAGCAACTCACCATGCCATTAAAACTGTCACCGGCAGAAAAACTATTGATGATACCGGGGGCGGGACTTCCGATGGCCGATTTATTGCACCGACTGGTGCACAGGTGATTGAATTGGGCCCAATAAATGAAAGTATTCACAAAATTAACGAAAATGTTGCCATTGCAGACCTGGAAGTCTTGAGCAAAATTTATGAACAAATTTTGATAAATTTACTTGTTTAATAGTCAATAAAGAATCAATTTGTTTTTTTGCCCCCAATAATACCGCGACATTATGATTGCTTCCGCCAGGACACGAGTGTTTGCTCTGCATATTTTAATTGGCGCTATCTTGAGTGTCATTTTATTGCACCCAATAACCAAAGCGGTCTATTGGTTTGAGTTTCATGATAGTATTCAGCTTAGAGGTTATAAAGATCTCTGGTCTTTTCTTTTAGATCGTTTTGAAGATTCTTTCCGCCTGGAAATGATCACCATGAGCCTGGTTTTTGCATTAATAGGCGGCTGTATCGGAGCGGTTTTTGCCTTCTATCATTTGTCGCTAATGAGATCGCTCCAAAAAGTCCAGCAACTGGAAAAAGAGCTTGCTGAAGACTTGCCTACACTTATCAAAAGCAATGAAAACGAGCGACTTGAATTCAAATCCTCCATGCGCTGGGATTTTAAGCAACAAAGAGCAAATAAAGAATTACAAGCAGTTATCGCTAAAAGTATTGCAGGATTTATGAATCATCAAGGAGGTAATCTCCTTATCGGAGTCAATGATGATGGTCAGGTTATTGGTTTGGAAAAAGATTATCAAACCTTTCGACATAAAAACCGTGATGGCTTCGAGCTTTGTCTGATGGACACAATAAAAATTTGGCTAGGTGGGGATGTTTGCAGCCTTGTTCATTGTGTTTTTCATGAGATAGAAGGTAAAGATGTTTGCCGAATTTTTATCGAATCTTCAGAAACTCCTGTATATTTCAATTCAGGAAATGTATCCAAATATTATTTACGCACAGGTAATGCCACTCGAGAACTTGATGCAAAAGAATCATTTGCCCACATATCCAAAGTACACTTTAGCTGACTTGCTTCAAAACTACTGACCACAGCCGGGAATAGTCATGAAAGACATCAATAAAAAAATCCATCAATTTGGAAATTTTCTGGTCGAAACCTTTCACTATCTGGCATTATTTGGTATTGGCAGCACCATTGTCTGGTCGGCTTCTTTTGATTTTCTGGAAATGGTCAAAGCAGGTCATGCAACACTGGAAGACATTCTGCTTTTATTCATTTACCTTGAACTAGGAGCCATGGTGGGCATCTACTTCAGAACCCACCGTTTGCCCGTTCAATTTTTGATTTACATTGCCATTACCGCACTTTCCCGCCACCTGGTTATTGACGTACGCAAGGTTGCCGACGAGTTTCATTTATATTTATTGCTCAGCACCGCTGTTGCTATATTTATACTGAGTGGTGCTACTTGGGTTTTATCTTACACCACAAAGTTATTTGGTTGCCCAGATGATGAAGTAGAAAATGAGTCAATTAATTCAGAAACATCCAATAGTAAAAAATCTTAATCTGAATCCGTAATTTCAATAGCGGCTTCAGATCTTAATTTAATCGACCTGGCTCTGCCCATCCACACAACATTGATCAACTTGTAAATTCAAGCTATTTTCTATATTCCAGCCAAGAGCAAGCTGCTCATTTTCAAGTCTGACAATTTCTGCCTTCAGGGAGATCATCGCGCTATTTAAAGATTTAATATCTTCTTCCCAATAGGATTCAAATTTCTGTATTTTTCTTTTCAGCTCCAGTACTTTCCTATAGGTCTTCTCGGTTTTAATTCTTTTTTTTCTGATTTTTTCCTGCAACTGAGAAAGTTTTAGCTTGGAAAATTCCGATTTAAGCTTGGTAACTTCAAGCTGCATTTCCTGTCTTTGTAACTGCATTAACAACGATAATACATTGTTACCCAGTTCCAATGTACGGTTTTCAAGTTGCTGAAGCTCAGTCTTTTTGTTTGCAAGATACAGTTCAACATTATTCCCAAACAAAATTTCCATTATATTTGCTGACTCGGGACTTTTGGGTGTTGATGAGCATGCACTCAGCAACACCAAACTCAATAAGGCTATGGCCCACTTTACAGAAACCAAAAGAACTCCACAGCCCTTAATCATTTTACCGATTCAGACAATTGACTTAAACGCTGGTCTTGCTTTTTCATTCCTTGCTGAATTTCTTCGAGTTTTTTATGTTGCCCGGCAAGCTTTAGTTTGTCAGCATTCAGGGTTTCGAGTTTACTTTTGGTACTGGGGCTATCTGAAAACTCCATTTTTGAAACTTCATCGAGATATTCGATTGCCTTTTTGTATTTTTCTGAAGATTGCTCAGTTTGTTTAATAATCTCAGATAACTCTTTATGCTTTTCAGCAATATCTGAAGCAATTTCCTGATTTTGTTTAATTTGTTCTTCCATTTGTGAAATCTGCTCCTGACTTTCCTGCAAACTGGTTTCCAGTGAGGTTATTTGCTTTTCTTTTGATGTAATTGCTTGATCCGCATTAGATATTTCATTATCCAGAAATTCCTCTTCAGATTTGAATTCTTCGCGCATGTTTTTTGCGACTGCACCAGCAACCAAACCTGCACCGGCTCCGGCAACTGCGCCCCATTTCGCACCATCTCCGCCACCCGCAATAGCTCCAACAGCAGCACCAACTGCCGCGCCTCCCAAAGTTCCAATAACCAGATCATCTTTTGCCAAATCCTCTAATGGTGACTCAGCATAAGTAATTCCAGTTTGGAATAATAGAAAAATGATGGTGATAATTTTTTTCATATTCATGTTTTCCCTCTGACAATTGAATTGTTTTTAATGATTAGGAATTATGTTTATAACGATTTTCCAAAAAAATATCAAAAAAATCAGCAATACCCTATCTGCATCTTCAAGTTTACTTTCAGTTTCCAGAAAAATTTATTTTTCATTATGACTTAAGGTCAACCTAATATAATGAATGACCATATTCATCATTCACTGTTAACAATTGATCTATCCTGAATGTTAAAACCTCAAATCGACAACCAAAAATTTTTTCTACTTATGATCAGCCACTTAAGATTACCCTCAATATCTCCTGATCTTTAATTAATGAAAGTTTTACCACAAGGATTTCTGGTTACACTAACTTCATTATTTCTTCTGACATTGCCGTTAGCTATTCAAGCGTCAAAGGACTTAAATAAAACCTCCAGAATTAGCAAATCGACGCCTAAACCAGCCCGCTTCGTTGTCAGAAATGGAAAAGTTTTAGATATCAAAAAACAACGACCTGTTTTTTTTAAAGGCATAGGCTACTCACCTTTTCTTCCAGGAGAGACGCCATTACAGGGTGCCAGTCCAGGGAATGATGAACGCTACCAAGAACATCTACACTTGATGCAAAAAATGGGTATTAATTACCTGCATGTCTTTCCACTAAAAATGCCGGAAAAATTTTTTGGTCAATTAGATCGTACTGACATTTTTTACAGTCAGGACATTTGGATGTTTCCCTATGCTGAAGATTTTCTGGACAAAAAATATCTGGACTGGAAGTGGTCAATAATAAAAGAGGCGATTGACCATACCTACCGTGTTGGCCGCCCTGACCGGCTAGTATTTTTCTCAATTGGCGACGAATTGCAAGCTGAATCTGTTGCCCGTACTGATGCCAGGCATCCTGAAATCAGCAGTTTCAAGGGCAAGCATATTCAGGTTTCGAATCGAACCCCGACAGAAATCGCTCTGGCACAATTAATTGACAAAGCAATTGATTATGAATTAAAAACCTATGGTCGCCGTCATCTTTACTGCCATACCAGTTGGACTCACATTGGCCCCTTGAAACGGGATGATCTGGAAGTACCGCCTGCGAGTGCATTACTTCCTGACATCGGCGATTTGGTTTGTTTGAATATCTATACTTATGCCCGTGGTGTTGTCACTTCTCCACCCGGTAGCGTAACCCGTTCAGCTTATCAAGGCTATCTGGAAGAACTTGCATCAATCACTGACAAACCAATTTTTATTACTCAGGTTGGTTTATCCACTTCACCTTTTCAACCCAAACCAAAAACTGCACCCGGATTTGGTGGCCACAAGGAACAACTGGTAATCACTACCTTTAAAGCGATATGGAAAGATCTACAGACAGCGAAAAACAAACAAAAAATTGCCGGGATTGCTTTTTTTGAGTTTCAGGACGAATGGTGGAAAAGCGGGGAAGATCCAACCGACTCAACTCGGCATGAACGAGAAGATCCAGAGGAATGGTTCGGAATATTTGAGATTAGTACTGATCGTAAACTTAAGCCAAAAGGAAAAATTCCAGAAACATTAAGAAAGTTATTTGATTCTCAATAAATTTTCCTTTCATTCCCAAAATTTAAAGTCCGTTTGATTCGAAGATCTCATTGACTTCGGGCGATTGGTTTTCCAAGCTGCGTTGATGAATTAATGTGCCGCCAACCAAAAAAGCAATCACCAACAGATAAATAATGGCTGCAATCCGGCGTACCTTCTTCTCTTTTTCATCAGGCGTATTCATTTGCGGTATCACTTATAAAAATCAAAATTATACCGCAGTTTTTTCAGACAACCATAGCCTGCTCATATTCATCCAATTGAGTATCAAATTTCAAAACAGCATGGCGTCTATTGATAAGGGTATTATCAATCAGAAAATCTAACACTTCTTGGTCAATTTGAGTTTCCTCTCCTAAAAATGCATCATAATTTTGTGGTGTCATTTTATTCTCTCTTCTGTCATTTTTACAAACATGATAAACAACAAATGTTAAGGAATGATGACAAACAGTTTATGTTTTAAATTCATGACTGAATTATACTTCGCGCGGTCACAGATGCGGAATTTATAGCGCACTGATTTTTGTCGAGAGCAAGGCACTAAAATAGGCGCATAGCA
>Ga0256839_1000580_pt1 | contig 46911 bp, 40 predicted proteins | sample 354166metaG_FD_185968 | JGI IMG/M metagenome (GOLD analysis project Ga0256839, IMG submission 185968) | Hydrothermal vent microbial communities from Mid Atlantic Ridge, Atlantic Ocean - 354-166 | ecosystem: Environmental > Aquatic > Marine > Hydrothermal vents | place: Atlantic Ocean: Mid... | reverse complement strand
CTATTTCCAGCTCGGCGAGCGGATCAACGCGGTCGAGATCACCACCATCGACCCCGAGGGCATCGACCGCCTGGTCCCGAAGCTCCTCGACCGGATCGGCACCGCCGGCAGGCTGGTCACCTGGAAGCAGCTCAACGCCAACTTCTTCTCGGCCCTCGAGGTCGAGCGCAACGTCATGTTCCTGATCCTGACCCTGATCATCCTGGTGGCCGCCTTCAACATCATCACCGGGCTCACCATGCTGGTCCGGAGCAAGGGGCGGGACATCGCCATCCTGCGGACGATGGGGGCGACGCGTGCCGCCGTGACCCGGATCTTCGTCCTCAGCGGGGCCACCATCGGGGTCGTCGGCACCGGCCTCGGCTTCGCCCTCGGCCTCGCCTTCTCCCTCAACATCGACACCATCCGCCGCCTGCTCGAGAATCTCACCGGCTTCGAGCTGTGGAACGCGGAAATCCGCTTTCTTTCCCAGCTCCCGGCCAAGGTCGAGACCGGCGACGTGGTGAACGTGGTGGCGATGGGCCTTCTGCTTTCCCTGCTGGCGACCGTCTATCCGGCCTGGCGGGCGGCCCGGCTGGATCCGGTCGAGGCCCTGCGCAATGAGTGAACCGGAGAGCGGCGGGGCCGGTCCCGTCCCGGTCCTCGAGCTTCGCGACCTGCATCGCCGCTTCCGCCAGGGCGAAGTGGTGCTGGAGGTGCTCCGCGGGGTCGATCTGGAGATCCCACCCGGCAGCCTGACCGCTCTCACCGGCCCTTCCGGTTCGGGCAAATCGACCCTGCTCCACATTTCCGGGCTCCTCGAACCGCCGAGCTCCGGGACGGTGCGGATCGAGGGCGTCGATTGCGGCGGGCTGTCGGAGCGCGAACGCACCCGCCTGCGCCGCGAGCGGATCGGTTTCGTCTACCAGTACCATCATCTGCTGGCCGACTTTTCCGCCCTCGAGAACGTGGTCCTGCCGCAGCTCCTGCTCGGCCGCCCGCCGCGCCGGGCCCGGGCCCGGGCCGAGGAGCTGCTGACCGGCCTCGGTCTCGCCGACCGCCTCGACCACCGTCCCGGCCGGCTCTCCGGCGGCGAGCAGCAGCGGGTGGCCATCGCCCGGGCGCTGGCCAACGGGCCGCGACTCGTGCTGGCCGACGAGCCGACCGGCAACCTCGATCCCCACACCGCCGAGGAGGTCTTCGTCCTGCTCCTCGAGACGGTCCGCCGGACCGGCGCGGCGGCGCTGGTCGCCACCCACAATCTGGAGCTCGCCACACGCATGGACCACGCCCTCGCCCTGCGCGACGGGAAGATCGCCCCGGTCCGAGCCCGGAGCTAGCGGGAGCCGCCGGCGCCCCCTTGCCAAGGCCGGAGCTTTCGCAAATACTAATATAAACGGCCGGCGCGGGTCGTCGCCGCGCCGTCGCGACGAGCAGGAGGGCAAGGGCATGCAGATCTCGGTCGATTCCTTCTTCGATCCCGCGACCAGTACCATCTCCCACGTGGTCGTCGAGCCCAACGGACGCAAATGTGCGATCATCGATTCGGTGCTCGACTACCAGCCCAATTCGGGACGCACGAAGACCGATTCGGCCGACCGCATCGTCGCCCATGTCAGGGAGCGGGGGCTGGAGGTGGAATGGATCCTCGAGACCCACGCCCATGCCGATCATCTGAGCGCGGCGCGCTATCTCAAGGCGAAGCTGGGCGGTCGCATCGCCATCGGCGCGCGGATCACCGAAGTGCAGAAGATCTTCCGCGAGGTGTTCAACCTCGAGCGGACCTTCAACACCGACGGGCGCCAGTTCGACCATCTGTTCGAGGACGGCGAGACCTTCACCATCGGTCGTCTCGAGGCGCGGGTGATGTACACCCCGGGCCACACCCCGGCCTGCTGCACCTACGTGATGGGCGACGTGGCCTTCGTCGGCGACACCCTCTTCATGCCCGATTCCGGCACCGCCCGGGCGGACTTTCCGGGCGGCGACGCCCATACCCTCTACCGCTCGATCCAGAAGATCCTGGCCCTGCCGCCGCAAACCCGTCTGTTCATGTGCCACGACTACCAGCCCGGCGGCCGCGAACCCCGCTGGGAAACGACGGTGGCCGAAGAGCGGGAGCGCAACATCCACGTCGGCGGCGGTCGCAGCGAGGAGGAATTCGTCGAGATGCGCACCGCCCGCGACCGCACCCTGGACGTGCCGCAGCTCCTGATCCCCTCGATCCAGATCAACATTCGCGCCGGCGATCTCCCGCCGCCCGAGGACAACGGGGTGCGGTATCTGAAGGTGCCTCTCAACCGGCTCTGAACGGCGCCCGCGCTCCGGCGCCCCCTGACATGCCGGCACCGGCTCCCCATCTGATGCTCGGGCGGTGCAGGGAGCCGGTGCCGTGACCAGCGAAGAGCAGACCCTCCTCCACGATCCCGATCTCATGCTGGCCCTGCTGCGGGTCGCAGAGCCGGCGACCGACGGCCTGGGGGCGGCCCTCGTCCGGCTCCGGCATCTCCGGGAGGAGAGCGGGGAGGCGGAGCCGGTCGACTGGGAGGAAGTGAAGCACCGCCTCGAACGCTGCGCCCGGCAGCTCGTCGCCGCCGGTGCCCTGGAGCCGGTGACCGCGAATCGTTTCCGGCTCACCCCGCGGGGCCGCGAGCTGCTGGCCGAGGCCGAGCACGGCATCGACGAGACGGTGCTGATGCGCTTTCCGGAATACCGGGCGTTCCTCGCCCGTACCGGCGGTGCCGGGGCCGCCGACGACCCCCGGCACGAGGCCTTCATCGCCGGCATGGAGGCCTTCCGTGCGGGGCTGCCGCCCACCGCCAACCCGCATCCCTTCGACACCATCGACCATCTGGTCTGGGAAAACGGCTGGTTCACCGCCCGCGACGAAGCGACTCCCGCAGGCGGAGGCGGAGAATGTCCAAGTTCCTGATCCTGCTGGGCCTGGTCCTGATCGTGATCGGCATCCTCTGGTCGTTCCTGGGCAAGCTCGGTCTCGGCCGGCTGCCCGGCGACATCGTCATCGAGCGGGACGGGCTCCGCGTCTACATCCCGATCACCACCTCGATCCTGGTGAGCCTGGTGCTGAGCTTCCTCTTCTGGCTGTTCAACCGGTGAAACGCGGCATCGGGGCGATCCCCCGACGCCGCGGATCATTCTCCTTCCGCCGCCGGTTCCCCGAATGCGGAGATGGAGAGCCCGTCACCCAGGGTTTCGCGGGCGAGGTCGAGCAGATGGCGGTGGTGGGTGAACACCAGCACCTGCGTGTGGCGCGCGAGCTGGGCGAGGACGCGCAGGGCCGCCTTCGCCCGTTCGTCGTCGAAATTGACCAGGAGATCGTCCGCCACGAAGGGCAGCGGCCGCTCGCGGACCCGTTCCTCCACCCCGGCGATCCGGAGAGCGAGGTGGAGCTGGTCGACGGTCCCATCGCTCATCTCCTCGACCCCGTACCTCGCCTCGCCACGGACACCGCGCAGATACGGCCGGCCGGCCGCCTGCTCCACTTCCAAACCTTCGAACGAACCCCGCGTGAGCTCCCGGAAGATCTCGGAGGCAAGACGGAGCATCTCCGGCCCCTTCTCCTTGCGAACCCGTTCTTCCACCCGCTCCAGCATCTCCACGGCCGCGGCGAGCCGGACGTAACGCGCGGCCCACTCCCGCAGTTTCGCCACCATCTCCTCCCGTTCGGCCCGGAGGCGGACCACGGCGTCGTCGCCGCCGATCTCCTCGAAACATCGGCGCGCGTCCTGCCATCTCGTGTGGTACTCGGAAAGCCGGGCCTTCAGCTCTTCGAGCTCACGCCGGAGGCGCTCGATCTCAGCGGGCAGCGCATCGGGATCGACCCCCGCGCATGCGGCCTCCAGATCCTCGACGGATCGTCCCTCGCCGTGGTGCTCGAGGTCCCCGAGGACCTGCTCCAGCTTCTCTTCGAGATCCCGCCTTCGTTCGGCGCGCTCCAGCAGATCCCGCAGGCTGTCGAGGTCCTCTACGCCCGCCGCCCCCAGCAAGCCGTCGATCACGGCCTTCACCTCGCGCCATTCGTCCTGCACCTGCGCGAGCTCTTCGCGAAGCTGCGCGAGGGAGGCCTCGATCTCCCTGCGCTTCGCCTCCTGCTCCCGCGCTTTCGTCAACCGCCGATGGAGGCGCGGCACCGCATCGAGCGGATCCTGCGCGACCAGATCGGGGGCGAGGCGCTCGAGCAGCGCGCGGGCGTCCTGCCGGAAGTTCTCCAGGTCGCGCTCGATACGGGCGATGCGCTGGTTTGCCAGTTTGTCGATTTCGGTCAGTACCCCCCGCATCTCGTCGACGGTTTCGATCCAGGCCTCGACGGCCTCCGGCGCAGTGTCCGGAGAGAGAGCGACACCCCGCAGGGTGCGCCGCCGTTCCTCCTCCCAGCCACGCAGGGCCTCGCGGGCCCTTTCGTACTCCCGACGGTGCTGCCCTTCGGTGCGACGGGCTTCTTCGAGTGCCTCCTCCAGTTGCCGACGCCGATCCCGTTCGTTTTCCAGTTCCCGCAGCCGTCGCTGTGCGGCCGCCAGCAGGTGGCCCAGGCCCTCCTCGGGCGCCCGTGCAACGCCGTCCACGACCCGCAGGGCCTCCAGCAGGGTGGACCGCAGCTTCCCCTCTCTCGCTGCGAGCGATTCCAACTCCCGACGCACCTGCTCCCGCTGCCCGTGGATCCCGAGCGCCCGGTCGCGGTCGGCGAGCCAGGCCAGCATCTCCTCCGGAGAGAGGGGATCGACGCCCGTCGGCTGCCACAGCCCCCGCCATTCCCGCTCCAGCGCATCGCGCCGTCCGCGCAGCTCCTCCACCTCTTCCACGACCCGGGCCAGCTCCGCCTCGTCGGCGTCGATGTGCTGCTGAATCTCGGAGAGCTGCGCCGCTGCGTGCGCCCTCTCGAAGCGCCGGTCGCCGAGGGCGTCGGCTCGTCGGACCGCTTCCTCGTATGCGTGGACGAGATCACCGCCTTCGCCCGCGAACGCCTCGATCTCGGCATCCTCCACCCGCCGGCGCTCCACGTGGATGCGGCGGATCAGCGCCCAGCCCCGATCGCGGTGCCGACGCGCATGCCGCAGCTCGTCCGCGGAGACGGCGCCCTCTTCGCGCGCCAGACGTTCCCGCCGGGCCCGGAGACCGGCGAGTCGCCGCTCCAGTTCACCACGGCGCTGATCCAGCTTCTCGAGCCGGCCTTCGATTTCACGGATGCGATCGCGGCACGCTTTCACCCGTTCGGGTGGCGGCACCGGCAGCGAAGCCAACCCCTCCGCGTCCGCCAGCCGCGGCCGCATGCGCGCGAGCAGCCGGCAGAGTTCCTCGCGGGTCCGACGGTCCTGGACCTCGGCGGTGCGGATCTGCTCCCCGATGTCGCCGATCCCGGTCAGCGCGTTCACGGCGTCGGCGAGTGGTCCCGGGTCGGGCGGTTGCGGCAGCTCCGCGAGGCGCTCGCCCAGGGTTTCCACCTTCGTGGTGGCCTCGGTCCACACCCTCTCGGCGCTCTCGAGGCGCGTCGTGAGCTCGGTTCCTCGCTTCAGCAGCGCCCGGAGGTTCCGGACGACGACGGGCGAGGGCAGCCGTACCCGCACGGCCTCCACCTCTGTGGGCCAGCCCACCTCCGCCGCCAGCTTCGCAAGGCGCTCCCGCTCGCGATCGAGCTCTGCACGCCGCTCGGGAAGGTCCTCCCGCTCCTTCGCGACGACGTTGCAGCGGGCCTGGAGGCGCTCGATGGCCTCGGCGTGCGCGAGCAGGACGCGATCGCAACGGATCTCCTCTCTGCGGGCCTCCAGCCGCTCGATCTGACCCTGCAGGGTGGAAAGCCGCTTCGCCGTCACCGCCTCTCGTTCGCGAGCACGCGCCAGCCTGTCCGCGGCATCGGGAGGAAGGTCCGGAAGGTCTGCGAGCTCCGCGATCTCCTTCTGGAGATTGCGCCGCCTTCGCACGAGCGGATGGACACGCCGGATCCGCTCGAGGCGTCGAAGTTCGGCATCGTACCGGCCGATGCGCGCTTCGAGATCGCGATGGGCCGTTTCGGCCTCCTCGGCCGCACTCTGCCGCCGCGCCCACTCGCTCCCCGGAACCTCGAGCTCCCGCAGTCGATGATCGATCCCGCGCAGTTGCCGAAGCAGCTCGTGAAAGCGGCGGGACGCATTCGGTGCCGGGATCCAGATCTCCTCGGCCTCCTTCCGAAGCTCTTCCCGCAGCCCGCCGAGGCCTTCGAGACCGGTGGTCGCACCGAGCAGTGCCCCGCCCACTTCGCCCCCGCCTTCCAGGATCTCCTGCCCGCCGGCGCGCAGCCGCTCGTGGTCGAGGCCGAACAGCCGCGTGTACGATTCGCGCGCGACGGGTCCGTGCGGCCACACCGCCTCCGGCAGGGCGCTCGTGTCACCTCGTTCGCGGATGAAGGTCACCGCGCTGTCGCCGTGCACGAGACAGGCCCTGATCCGCACGTCGCGATCACGGTAGGGGAAGGGGTAGGGTCGATGCCTCCGGATGCCGCAGAGGAGGTCGATCACCGCCCGCAGCACCGTCGACTTGCCCGCTTCGTTGCGGCCGTAGACGATGTGCAGGTCCGGCTGGCCCTCGGGAAATTCCAGCTCGAGATCGTCGAAGTGCCCGTATCGTTCGAGCTTCAGCCGATGAATACGCATGGTGCATTCCGGTCCCGGCTATCTCCGTCGAGAATCCGCCCGGGCATCGGTTCCGCGCCCGATCCGCCCGAGGATCTGCCGCCGCGCCTCCTCCAGAAGCGGAAGGGGATCCGAATCCCCTTCGAGGAGTGCAGCGAGGATCGGATCCTCGGGCGCCTGCCGCACCTCCGCCGGAAGACGTTCCAGGAAGCGGCCGAACTCTTCCTTCCCGAGGATCTCCCGATGGAACTCCGGATCGCCGGACAGCCGGACGAGTTCGTCGAGCAGGGGATCGAAGTCCTCGCCCAGGTCGGGCCGGCCGCGGTCGGGACGCTCCGTCCGCAGCTCGATCCGCTCCACCCAGGCGCCCTGCGCCCCCTTCGCCACGGCGTCCAGACTCGCGTTTTCCCTCAGCCGCGGCAGTTCCACCGCGAGCGCGTCGTGCAGCAGCGTACGCCCCACGAGTACGACGCGGCAGATCAGAAAGCGCCCGTTCGCCTCCGTGTCGACGGCATCACCGATCGCATTGCCGATGGCCGCCTGCACTTCCTCGATGTTCTCGAGCTCCCCGACGTCCAACTCGATCCGGCTCCATCGCACCACGTCGAGATCGAGAAAGACGAGCTCCCGGGCCGTGCCGTCCGCCACTTCCGTCAGGACCGCCCCGCCCGGACCCGTCTCGCGGATGTGGCGTCCCTGCAGCTTTCCAGGGAAGACGATCGGCGGATCGCGGCGGACGATCTCGTGGCCGTGGACGTGGCCCAGCGCCCAATAGTCGTAACCCTTGGCGCGCAGCCCCTCGAGAGAACAGGGGGCGTAGTTCGCGTGGCCCTCGCGGCCGTCCAGGGCGGTGTGGAGGACGCCGATGTTGAAAAAGTCCCCGACCGGATCCGGATAGCCGGCGGCGAGATCCTCCCGCACCTCCCGCTTCGGATAGCTGCGGCCGTGCAGGGCGACGGCGAGTTCTTCGATCCGGAAAGTGGTGGCACGGTCCGCCGGGAAGACCCGGACGTTGTCGGGCAGCGGCAGATGACGGGTGATTCCGCTGCCCGCATCGTGGTTGCCGTGGAGGAGGAAGACCCGGATCCCCGCCGAGGCGAGACGGCGCATCCGGTCGGCGAAGAAGATCGCCGTCCGCATGTCGCGGTCGCTATCGTCGAACACGTCGCCGGCGAGGATCAGGAAGGCGGCCCGTTCCTCCAGGCTGCGGTCGACCAGAGCCGCGAACGCCTCGCGGGTGGCGGTACGGATCCGCCGGGCGACGGTCTCCTCGAGCCCCGCCAGACCGGCGAGCGGTGCGTCCAGATGAATGTCGGCGGCATGCACGAAACGGAAGCCGGACATCCTCGTCCCTTCTCTTCGAAACTCCGATCGACGCCCACTTCATGCCGGCGCCGGGGTGGGGACGAACCTCCCGCCCCCTCGCCGCTTCGTGAGCCCTTGCGACCGGCAGGAGCCCCGCGGCCGGCCCGTTCAGGCGGCGACCGCGATCGGCGGGTCGTCGTCCCGGTTTCGACCCCGGTTGCCGCCGGCGCCCCCGCGGGACCGCGAACGCGCCCTCGCGGCCCGGCTCCGCAGTCTCGAGACCGCCCGCGCCTTGTGGGCGACGCTGTCGGCGATCTCGTCGGCCATGGCTTCGAGTTCCCCGTAGGGCATGCGAAGCTGCGTCATCAGGGCCAGACGCTCGCAGATCCTCAGGCTGAAATTCTGAAGGTCACAGAACAACGCCATGCAATATCCTCCTTCGCAGTGGTAACCGTGAATCGCTGCCGCTGGACGAAGATCGGCCCTTCAGCTCCGCCCGTTCCGCGGTTCGTCCGTATCGTCCCCTTCGTGGATTTCCCGCAGCATCGCCTCGAACGCCTCGAGCGCACGATCGTACTCCTCGTCGTCCATCGGCGCCATGGCCCGACTTTCCCCGCTGCGACCGAGACGCCCCACGGCGGCGGCCCCCTCTTCGATCTCGTGGACGAGCCGGCGGACGATCCCTTCGATCCGGTCATCCGGAAGCTGGATCCCGGTTCGGAGCACGAATTCCTCGACGATCATGCGGCCGGTACGCACCATGTCGTTCATGATCCTGTTCCTCCTCGGTATGCTCCCTCGATATACGGTCGACCGCACCCCGGTGGAGCGACGGCAATCTTGCCGGGCCGGGATCGCGCCCGGAAAGGCGCAGGCCCCCTTCCTCGACGCCCGTCCGCGAGACGGCTTCCCCCTCGCGGACGGGAGGCCGTGCATCGGACGGTCGAAGCCTCGCTGGGAGGAATCCGGGCGAATCCGTCCATCTTTCTATCGCAGATACGAAAACGCGCAACTGTAAAACGAATGCTGCCGGAAGAGCGCCCCCCGGACATGTCCCGGCATCGCATCTCGGCTTTCCCGCGACCGGCGGGATCCTTCACCCGGCTCCGATCGCCCGTGCCCCCGTGCTGTCGACCGGCGCAGCGGCGCGCGCACGGGCCGTGGCGACCGGGTGGCGGCAAATCGGCTTTTCGGCTTCGGGGCGTTCCGGCTTGGTCTTCGATTTGATTGGCGCGCCCGGGAGGACTCGAACCCCCAACCTTCTGATCCGTAGTCAGATGCTCTATCCAATTGAGCTACGGGCGCGCGTGCCGATCGGCGGCCGTCCCTTTAGCCCCTCGGGGCGGTGAAGGCAAGCGCCAACGCGGGCGGCGTCCCGCGCCTACGGCAGCGCCCAGAAGATATAGCCGGCCGCCGCCGTGGCAATGGCCGTCAGCGCGAACAGGAGAAGGATCACCGAACCGTAACGCCGCATCACCGGGTCCGCCGCTGGCTGCCGCCCACATTGACCCAGCGGCAGCGGCTCCGCCAGAGCGACCGCTTGCCGCAACCCCTCCCCGTCACCCGCCTCCGCCACGGCCCCGCGCGCCCCAGATGCTGCTGGCTGCGATCAGCGCCGCCCCCAGCCAGGTCCAGAGATCGAGGGGCTGGGCGTAGAGCAGCCAGCCGAGAAGCGCGACGAAGGGCAGACGCAGATAGTCGAAGGGCAGAACGCGCCCGGCGTCGGCGGCGATCAGGGCCCGGCTCATGCAGTAGTGGCCGGCGCTGCCGACCACCCCCAACGCGACGAAGGCGAGCAGCTCGCCGCCGTCGGGCGTGCGCCACACCGGCAGGGCGAGAAGGCCCGAAAGCGGGGTCAGCAGCAGGACCATCCAGGTGACGATGGCGGCCGGAGCCTCGGTCCGACCCAAGAGCTTGACCAGCACCGTCGAGACCCCCCAGACGAGGGCCGTGGCGAGGGCCACGAGCGCCGCCGGATCGAGCACCCGCGCCCCGGGCCGGAGAATGACGAGCGCCCCGAGGAAGGCGCCGGCGATGGCCGCGAACCGCCGTCCCGACAACCGCTCGCCGAGGATCGGCACCGCCAGCAGGGTCGCGAAGATGGGGGCGGTGAAGCTCAGCGCCGTCGCCTCGGCCAGCGGCAGCACCGACAGCGTCCAGAACCACAGCGACATGGCGGCGAGGCCGAGGCCGGCCCGCAGCAGATGGAGACCGAAGCGGCCCGTGCGCAACACCTCGCCGCCACGACGCAGGAGCCAGGGCAGCATCACCAGAAGGCCGAAGAAGTTGCGGAAGAAGACGATCTCGAACACCGGCTGGCGGGTCGAGAGATGGCGCACCAGGGTGATCATCACCGAAAAGGCGGCCGCCGCCGCGACCATCCAGGCCGCCCCGCGCAACGAGGCGCCGGCCGCCTCTCGGGTGGGTCGGCGTCCCGCACGCGACCGCATGCGCCTCCGTGAACTGCCGCGGGCGACCATGAGGGCACCATAGGCGGCGCCATCCCCCGCGACCATCCATCTCCCCGCATGGCGGCCATGCACGAGAGGCCGGGCGCCGGCTTCAGAAGAAGCGGCGGTCGGCGGCGTAGGGAGAGAGATCGAGGCCGGGATCGCGTCCGGCCACCAGATCGGCGATGATGCGTCCGCTCAGGGGCCCCAGGGTCAGACCCAGATGCTGATGGCCGAAAGCGAGATAAAGGTTCTCGATGCGCGGCGCGCGCCCCAGCACCGGCAGCCCGTCCGGCAGCGAGGGACGGAGACCCAGCCATTCGCTCGCGATGCCGCCGCCGAGCTCCGGGAGCAGCCGCCGCGCTTTCGGCACCAGCCGCCGCGGCCAGGAATAGTCGGGGGGTGCGGTGGGGCTCGCCAGCTCGACCCCGGTGGTGAGGCGGATGCGGTTCTCGATGGGGGCGAGGAGAAATCCTTCCTCGATGCCGTAGACCGGATGGGCGAGCCGGCAACCGTTCCGGTCCAGCATCAGATGATAGCCGCGCTCGGCCTCCAGCGGCACCGGGAAGCCGGCCTCGGCGGCCAGCCCGCGGGAGAAAACGCCGGCCGCCAGCACCACCAGATCGGCCTCGAGTTCGCCCGCTTCCGTGACGACTCCGGCGAAACGGTCGCCGGCCCGCCGGAATCCGTGTGCCCGCGTCTGCAGCCAGCGACCGCCCCGGGCCTCGAGATCCCGCAGGATGCCACGGGTGTAGGCGAGCGGGCTGGTCACCTGGCGGTCGGCGGTGAGCCACAGGGCCCGCCGCACCTCCGGCGTCAGGGCCGGTTCCAGGGCCAGCAGCTCCTCGCGCTCCAGGATCCGGTAGGGCAGCGCGAAGCGGTCGAGGGCTTCCCGTTCCTCGGCCGTCGCCGCCGCGAAACGACGTGCGTCGCGGGCCACCTTGAGCCAGCCGGTGGGCCGCAGGAGGCCGGCCAGACCGCATTCGGCGATCACCAGATCGTGCGCCGCATCCGCCCGGCCGACGAGGGCGAACAGGGCCTCGCCGATTTGCCGCGCCCGCTTCGGCCGGGCGGCCAGGACGTAGCGCAGCAGCCAGGGCAGGAGGGTCGGCAGATGCCGCAGACGCAGCCGGAAGGGTCCTTCCGGATCGAGCAGCATCGCCGGTGCCGCCCGCAGCAGCGACAGCCGGGCGAGGGGCAGGCAGCTTTCGACGCTCAGTATCCCGGCGTTGCCGAAGGAGGTGCCGGTGCCCGGCTCGCGGGGATCGAGCAGGGTCACCTCGTGCCCTTCCCGGGCGAGGAACCAGGCGCAGGAGGTGCCGACGATGCCGCCCCCGATCACGATCGCCTTCATCCCTCGCCCTCCCCACCGTCCGGCCGCCGGAAGCGGTGCACGAGAGCGTCGAGGAAGGCCCGCGGGAAGCGCCGTTCCTCGGGCCGGCGCCGGTCGCGACACCGCAGACAGTCGTGGGCGGCGAGATCGCGGGGATGGGCGGGGATTGCGTGGCGCTCGAGACGGCCCGGGGCGGCCACACGGCAGGCGGTGAAGGTGCCGAGACGGCGGGCCATCGGGCTGCCGTCCTCGAGGCGGCCGATGCGGATCGCCGGATCGTGGCCGTCGCCCACCGGATCGACGAAGCGGTCGTCGAGGGTGAGGTCGATCGCCACCTCGGGATAGCGTTGCTGGAACCGGACCGCGGCGGAGAAGCTGCCGCGTTCGGCCACCGCCAGAAAGGCCTCGATCGTCTGCAACCCGTCCAACCGCCCATCCTCCCCGCCGCGGCGATTGCCGCCCCGGCGAAAACGCCTAAAGTCGGGGCGGCCGCGCCCCCGGCCTCCTTGTACCGCCGCTCCGCGCGAAGGAAAGAGCCCGTGACCGCCGAATTCACCCTGGCCCTCGCCCAGATCGACACCCTGGTCGGCGATCTCGAGGGCAATCTCGAGAAGATGCGGCTCTGGCGCCGCCGCGCCGCCGAGGCCGGAGCCCGCCTCGTGGCTTTCCCGGAGTTGGCGCTGTGCGGCTATCCGCCCGAGGATCTGGTGCTCAAGCACGCCCTCACCGACTATGCGCGCGAGCTGGTCGAGGCCTTCGCCGCGGAGACCGCCGACGGCGGCCCGGCGGTGGTGCTCGGCACCCCCTGGCGCGAGCCGGGTGCCGCCAAGCCCACCAACAGCGCGGTGGTCCTCGACGGCGGCCGCATCCTGGCGCGCATCGACAAGCACGCCCTGCCCAACTACGGGGTGTTCGACGAGCTGCGGGTCTTCGCCGCCGGTCCCATCCCCGGTCCGGTCCGGCTTCCCCTCGGCACCGGCGACGGCATCCGCCTCGGGATCATGATCTGCGAGGACATGTGGATCGAGGATGTGGCCGAGGGGCTTGAGGAGAGCGCCGCCGAGCTGCTGCTCGTCATCAACGGCTCGCCCTTCGAGCTCGACAAGCACGAGGTCCGCATCCAGCGGGCGGTGGCCAGGGTGACCGAGACCGGCCTGCCCCTCGCCTATGTCAACCAGGTGGGCGGCCAGGACGAGCTGGTGTTCGACGGGGGTTCCTTCCTGCTCGACGGCGACCGCCGCATGCGCGCCCAGGCCCGCTTCTTCGAGGAGCATCTGCTGCTGCTGCGGCTGGTGCGGGACGCGGAAACCGACCGCTGGCGCCCCGCGGGCGATGCCGAAATCCACCGGCCACCGGAACATTGCGAGCAGATCTACCGGGCGATGGTCCTGGGCCTGCGCGACTATGTCGACAAGAACGGCTTTCCCGGCGTCGTGCTCGGGCTTTCGGGGGGGATCGATTCCGCCCTTTCGGCGGCGGTGGCGGTGGACGCACTCGGGGTGGACCGGGTCCGGGCGCTGATGATGCCCTCGCGCTACACCTCGAAAACCAGCCTCGAGGACGCCGCCGAGGTCGCCCGGCGCCTCGGCATCCGGCTCGACGAGATCTCCATCGAGCCGGCCTATTCCGCCTTTCTGGAGATGCTGGCCCCGCTGTTCGACGCCCGGCCGCCGGACACCACCGAGGAGAACATCCAGGCGCGCGCCCGCGGCATCCTGCTGATGGCGGTCTCCAACAAGTTCGGACCGATGCTGCTGACCACCGGCAACAAATCCGAGATGTCGGTCGGCTACGCCACCCTCTACGGCGACATGTGCGGCGGCTTCTCGGTCCTCAAGGACGTCTACAAGACGACCGTCTTCGCGCTGGCACGCTGGCGCAACGCCAACCGTCCGCCCGACTGTCTCGGGCCGGCGGGGGCGCCGATCCCGGAGCGGGTGATCGCGAAGCCGCCCTCGGCCGAGCTGCGCGAGAACCAGAAGGACGAGGATTCGCTGCCGCCCTATCCGCTTCTCGACGAGATCCTCAAGGGGCTGATCGAGGAGGATCTGTCGCCCGTCGACCTCGTCCGCCGCGGCTTCGATCCGGCCACCGTGCGGCGGGTCTCGACGATGCTCGATCTCGCCGAATACAAGCGCCGTCAGGCGCCGCCCGGGGTCAAGATCACCGCCCGCGCCTTCGGGCGCGATCGCCGCTACCCGATCACCAACGCCTTCCGCCGGACCGGGATCGCGGCCCTTTCCGGCGAGCCGTGAAAGGCGGCGGAGGCCGGCCGCTGCCGCCGCCACCTCGCGTTGTATCGCTCGCCGAGCTGCTCTATATACCGGCTCGCGCAGGGGCGGTCCTCGGCGGCGCCGCCCTGTTTCCTCTTTCCATGGAGCGACGACCGACATGGCCCGGCGAAGGCGCGTTTACGAGGGCAAGGCCAAGGTCCTGTTCGAGGGGCCGGAGCCGGGGACCCTGATCCAGTACTTCAAGGACGACGCGACCGCCTTCAACAAGAAAAAGCACGCGATCATCACCGGCAAGGGGGTCCTCAACAACCGGATCTCGGAATATCTCATGCTGCGCCTCGGCGAGATCGGCGTGCCCACCCATTTCATCCGCCGCCTCAACATGCGCGAGCAGCTCGTGCGGGAGGTGGAGATCATCCCGGTGGAGGTGGTGGTCCGCAACTACGCGGCGGGATCGCTGGCGGAACGTTTCCACATCGAGGAAGGCACCCTGCTGCCGCGCTCGATCGTCGAGTACTACTACAAGTCGGACGAGCTCGGGGACCCGCTGGTGACCGAGGAGCACATCACCGCCTTCGGCTGGGCGACCTACGCCGAGCTCGACGAGATCATGAACCTGGCGCTCCGGATCAACGATTTCCTCGCCGGGCTGTTCATCGGCGTCGGCCTCAAGCTGATCGACTTCAAGGTCGAGTTCGGCCGGCTGTGGGAGGAGGAGGAGATGCGGATCGTCCTCGCCGACGAGATCAGCCCCGACAACTGCCGATTGTGGGATTCCCGGACCAGCGAGCGCTACGACAAGGACCGGTTCCGCCGTGATCTCGGCAATGTCGAGGAGGGTTACCAGGAGATCGCCCGTCGCCTCGGCATCCTGCCGGAGGCCGGTCCTCGCGACCTCAAGGGTCCGGAGACCCTGCAGTGAAGGCCCGGGTGGCGATCCGGTTCCGAACGGGCGTGCTCGACCCCGAGGCCCGGGCGATCGAGAAGGCGCTGGCCAATCTCGGCTTCACCGGCGTCCGCGGGGTGAGCCGGACGCGGATCATCGAGCTCGAGCTCGAGGCCAGCGATCGCGACGCGGCGGAGGCCGAAGTGCGGCGGATGAGCGAGACGCTGCTCGCCAACCCGGTGATCGAGACCTACAGCGTGACCATCGCCGAACGGTGATGCGGGCGGCGGTCGTCACCTTCCCGGGTTCCAACTGCGATCGTGATCTCCGGGTCGCCATGGAGCGCGTGTTCGCGCGTCCGGTCGCAAGCCTCTGGCACGCCGAGACCGAACTTCCGCCGCTGGATCTTATCGGCATTCCCGGCGGCTTTTCCTACGGTGACTATCTGCGCTGCGGGGCGATCGCCGCCCGCTCGCCGATCATGGCCGAGATCGCCCGTCTCGCCCGCCGCGGCGTGGCGGTCCTCGGCATCTGCAACGGTTTCCAGATCCTCACCGAAGCCGGCCTGCTGCCGGGGGCGCTGGTGCGCAATCTGCGGCTCTCCTTCGTCTGCCGGCCGGTACGGGTGACGGTGGTGACCGCCTCTTCGCCCTTCACCAACGCCTACCGCCCCGGTCGGGAGCTCCTCCTGCCCGTCGCCCATCACGACGGCAACTACGTGCTGGAAGCGGAGGAGCTGGCCCGGCTCGAGGAGGAGGACCGGATCGCCTTCCGCTATCTCGACAATCCCAACGGATCGACCGCCGACATCGCCGGCGTCCTCGGTCCCGGCCGCAACGTCCTCGGCATGATGCCACATCCCGAGCGGGCCTGCGATCCGTTGCACGGCGGCGAGGACGGCATCGCCCTGTTCCGCTCGCTGCTCGCCACGCTGACCTGAAGGCGCCACCGATGGCCATCGCCGAGATCACCCCGGAACTGGTCGCCGAACACGGGCTGACGGCGGAGGAATACGCCCGCATCCGGGAGATCCTGGGCCGCCCTCCGACCCTCGTCGAGCTCGGCATCTTCTCGGTGATGTGGAGCGAGCACTGCTCCTACAAATCCTCGCGCCTGCATCTGCGGAAGTTCCCAACCGAAGCGCCCTGGGTGGTCTGCGGTCCGGGCGAGAACGCGGGGGTGGTGGACATCGGCGACGGTCGGGTGGCCGTCTTCAAGATGGAAAGCCACAACCACCCGAGTTTCATCGAGCCCTACCAAGGAGCGGCCACCGGCGTCGGCGGCATCCTGCGCGACGTGTTCACCATGGGGGCACGGCCGGTGGCCGTGCTCGACGCCCTCCGCTTCGGCGCTCCCGAGCATCCGCGGACCCGCCATCTGGTCGCCGGGGTGGTGGCCGGGATCGGCGGCTACGGCAACTGCGTCGGGGTGCCGACGGTGGGCGGGGAGACCGGCTTCCACCGCGCCTACGACGGCAACATCCTGGTCAACGCCATGTGCGTCGGGATCGCCGAGAAGGACCGGGTGTTCTACGCCCGTGCCGCCGGGGTCGGCAATCCGGTGGTCTATGTCGGCGCCAGGACCGGCCGCGACGGCATTCACGGCGCCACCATGGCCTCGGCCGAGTTCAGCGAGGACGCCGAGGCCAAACGGCCGACGGTCCAGGTCGGCGATCCCTTCATGGAAAAGCTGCTGATCGAAGCCTGCCTCGAGCTGATGGCCGGCGACTGCATCGTCGCCATCCAGGACATGGGCGCGGCCGGCCTCACCTCCTCCTCCTTCGAGATGGCCGCCCGCGGCGGCACCGGCATCGAGCTCGATCTCGACGCCGTGCCGCTGCGCGAAGCGAACATGTCGGCCTACGAGATCATGCTCTCGGAAAGCCAGGAGCGGATGCTGATGGTGATCGCCCGCGGCCGGGAGGAGGAGGCACGGGCGGTGTTCGAGAAATGGGAGCTCGACTTCGCGATCGTCGGCCGGGTCACCGATACCGGCCGCATGGTGGTGCGGCACCGCGGCGAAGTGGTGGCCGAAGTGCCGGTGGCGCCGGTGAGCGGCGGCTCGCCGGTCCTCGACCGCCCCTATCGGCTTCCCGATCCCCCGGTCCCCTTCATCAGCGACGATCAGACGGTCCATCTCTCGCCGCGGGAGGTGCTGCTGCGGCTCTTGTCCTGCCCCGATCTCTGCTCGAAGCGCTGGATCTGGGAGCAGTACGACCATTCGGTGATGGCCGACACGGTGGCCGGTCCGGGCGGCGACGCGGCGGTGATCCGGGTGCACGGGACCGACAAGGGCCTGGCGCTCACCATCGATTGCACACCCCGCTACTGCCGGGCCGATCCGCGCACCGGCGGGCGGCAGGCGGTGGCCGAGGCCTACCGCAATCTGGTGGCGGTGGGCGCGCGACCGCTGGCGATCACCGATTGTCTCAATTTCGGCAATCCCGAACGTCCCGAGATCATGGGTCAGCTCGTCGGCTGCATCGAGGGCATGGCCGAGGCCTGTCGGGCGCTCGACTTCCCGGTCGTGTCCGGCAACGTCTCCCTCTACAACGAGACCGACGCCCGGGCGATCCTGCCGACGCCGGAGGTGGGCGGCCTCGGGCTGATCGCGGATCTCGCGAAACGGACGGATCTCGCCTTCGACGCCGACGGGCTGCTCCTGGTCCTGATCGGCGAGGTCACCGGCTGGCTCGGGCAGTCGGTGTTCCAGCGCGAGATCCTGGGGCGCGAGGAAGGCGCGCCGCCGCCCGTCGATCTGGTACTGGAAAAGCGCCACGCCGATTTCGTCACCGCTCAGATCGCCGCCGGACGGGTGCGGGCCTGCCACGATCTTTCCGACGGTGGGCTGGCGGTGGCGATGGCCGAGATGTGCCTCGCCTCCGGTCGTGGCGGACGCCTTTCGGTGCCGGCCGAAGCGCCGAGCCTGTTCGGCTGGCTCTACGGCGAGGATCAGGCGCGCTATCTCCTGGCGGTGGCGCCCGAACATCTGCGCGCCCTCCTGGAGGAGGCCACGGCCGCCGGCGTGATCGCCCGCGAAGTGGGGGTGACCGGGGGCTGCGCATTGATCATCGACGGTCAGCCGCCCATATCGCTCGAGGAGCTGCGCCGCTGCCACGAGGGGTGGCTGCCCGCCTGGATGGACGGCTGAGCGGGAACGGAGAACGCGAAGATGGCGATGACGGCCGGTGAACTCGAGCGTCTGATCCGGGAAGCCTTTCCCGATGCCGAGGTGAAGATCGAGGATCTCGCCGGTGACGGCAATCATTACCGGGCGACGGTGATCTCCGCGGCCTTTCGCGGCCGTACCCGTCTCCAGCAGCACCAGATGGTCTATCGGGCCCTGGGCGGACGCATGGGCGACGAGCTGCACGCTCTCGCCTTGCGGACCCTGACCCCGGCCGGCGAAGAGAACTGAAGTCCGTCCCACCCCGATCCGAGGGAGCCGAGATGAGCAATCCGGTGTTTGAGCGTATCAAGCAGCAGATCGAAGCCGACGAGGTGGTGCTCTACATGAAGGGCACGCCGGTCTTCCCCCAGTGCGGGTTTTCCGCCGGTGCGGTGCAGGTGCTCACCCATCTCGGCGTCAAGTTCCAGTCCTACAACGTTCTCGAGGATCCGGAGCTGCGCCAGGGGCTGAAGGAGTTCGGCGACTGGCCGACCTTCCCCCAGCTCTACGTCAAGGGTGAGCTCCTCGGCGGCTTCGACATCCTGCGCGACATGTACGAAAGCGGCGAACTGCAGCAGCACCTGCGGGAGAAGGGGATCGCGTTCTCGGAAGCCGCCTGAGGGAAGGTGTGCGGCGGACCGCCCTCTCAGTCGAGCTCGACCACCGGCACCAGACTGCGGCTCCGTCCCGCGGCCCGGACCAGGACGGGGAATTCGCCGCCGGTCGTGATCACCTCGAGCCAGTTGGGCGGCTCGTCCGCCCGCCCGACGAAGCCGAAGCCGTCGTCGAAACCGAAGAGACCGGTGAGACGGACCCGGAGACGGTGGCCGGGCACCTTCCGGCCGCGGAACTCGACCTCCTCGGAAGCGAGGTAGACGGCCTCGAGATCGAGACGCTTGCGGCCCTCGAACACGCCGAGCAGGATCCGATCCCCTTCCCGCCGTGGCGCCCGGAGCCAATCCTGGAGCCGGACGAAGGCGGTCAGCGGGTCGATGGTGCCTTCCTGCAGCTCCGGCGGCACGTCGCTGCGCTTGGGGCGACCGTTCTTGACGAGGCGCACCGAGGCCAGACCGCCTTCGGCATCGTATTCGAGCCGGATCTCGCGCCGCCGGTCGGGCTTCTTGTAAAGAGCCGTGAACAGCACCGGGAGGACCATGCCGTCGGCGGCGAGGACCGTCGAGCGCATTTCGGTACGGATGCGGCTGAACCAGGCGGAGATCCCGGTGTTGGACATCTCGAGGGCGAGACGCCGGTCCTCACCCTCGCCCCGGATCTCCAGCTCCAGCACCGCCATCTCCGTACCGCCGAGCGTCATCCGGTAGCTGTAACGCTGCACCGGCTCCGCATCCTCCGAAGCGGCGGCAGGCTCGGCCGAGGCGGTGGCCAACGACGTCACCAGCACGGCGACGAAGGTCAGGGAACGCATGCGCAGGCGGCCTAGCTCCATCCTTTCCCCGCTGATCGGCTCGCTCTTCCTCTTCATGGGTGCGGCGGGGACGCCGGTCAACAGTCCGACCAGGGCCGCGGCCGCCACCGATTCCGAGCTCGTCCTCGCCCGCCCCGGCGAAGTGCTGTTCGTGCGGGCCGAACGTCGCGAGGCGCTGGCCGCCATGGCGGCCGAAACGCGGGAGCGGCTGTGCCGGGCGCCGGTCGCGAAATGGCGCAGCACCAAAGCCGTCACCACCATCCGGGCGACCCCGGGCTACGGTGGCGACAAGCGGACCGAACGCTTCGCCATGACCGTCATGCAGGCGGGGGCGGCGAGCTTCGGCGCCGGCGACGGCGAGGCCCGCCGGGCGGTGGTGCGCCTGATCGCCCGCTGGGCCAAGGGGCGGGCGATGACCAAACTCGAGGATCCCGCGGACGCCAGCAGCTACTACGTCGTCGAACGGACCCTGCTGCCGACCATCGTCACCTACTGGCTCACCGTGCGCGGCGACACGCGGATCAAAGCCTCGACCCGGGCCCGCATCGAGCGCTGGCTCGGGGGGCTGGTCGAGCGGAGCCGGCAGCGCCGTATCGATCTCACCTCGGACGAGGTCTCGGCCCGGAACAACCACGCCTATCTGGCGGCCGGGGTGCTGATGGCCTGGGGGGCCCTGACCGGCGATCCCGGCCTGGTGGAGACGGCGGTGACGATCTACCGTCGGGCGATCGCCGACATGCGCCCCGACGGCAGCTTCCCGCTGGAAACCATGCGCGGGGCGCGGGCGCTCTGGTACCAGCGCCATGCGGTGGCGTCCCTCGTCACCATCGCCGAGATCGCGGCGGTACAGGGTATCGATCTCTACGGCTACCGGGTCGAGGGACGCGACCTCCACCGGGCGGTCCGTTTCCTGCTGGACGCGGTGGCGGATCCGCAACGGGTCTGGCGCTACGCCGAGGCCAACATCAATCCCGGACCGGTGCGCGACTATCGGCGCCAGGACCTGCGGTTCCTGCGCCGGCGCCCCCACGGCCGTCATTACATGGCCTGGGCGGAAATCTACATGGCGCGCTTTCCGGAGCGCGAGGAGAGCCGGCGGCTCGCCCGATTGCTGGTCGAGGCCGAGGCCGATTTCCGGCCGATGATCGACGAGTACAGCGGCGGCAACACGAGTTGCTTCTTCTACGAGCCGCCGCGTTCCGGCGAAGGTGCCACCCCGCTCAGCGGGAGTAGTACTCGATGACCAGATTGGGCTCCATCTGCACCGGATAGGGCACTTCGGAGAGCTTGGGTATCCGCACGAAGGTGGCCTTGAGGGCCCGGTAGTCGACCTGGAGATATTCGGGCACTTCCCGTTCGGGCCGCTGCACGCTCTCCAACACCATCGGATGGTTCTTCGACTTCTCGCGGATCTCGATGACGTCGCCTTCGCGGAGCTGATAGCTCGGGATGTTGACCCGCCGGCCGTTGACCAGCACATGGCCGTGATTGACGAGCTGGCGGGCGGCGAACATGGTCGGGGCGAAGTTGATGCGGTAGACCACCGCATCGAGCCGGCGCTCGAGCAGACCGATCAGGTTCTCGGCGGTGTCGCCGCGGCGCTTGGAGGCGATCTGGTACATCCGCCGGAACTGCCGTTCGGTCATGTTGGCGTAATAGTGCTTGAGCTTCTGCTTGGCCGCGAGCTGCTGGGCGTAATCGGAAAGCTTGCGCCGCTTCTGGCCGTGCTCGCCCGGGGCGTAGTCCCGACGCGCGAGGGGGCTCTTGGGGCGGCCCCAGAGATTGACGCCGAGACGGCGGCAAATCTTGGTCTTCGCCTGGATACGTTTGGTCATCGCTCCTCGAGGAATCGGACGTCGTGACGGGTGGCGGCCGCGAGATCGGCCGCATCGGCGTTGGGCGGCTTATACTCCGCCGCCCCGGAATGTCAAAGGTTCCGTGTCCCGCCGCGGCGGCCGAGCTGCTTGACGATGCCCCAGAGGAGGTTGAGCTCGGCCCGGGTCGGCCGCCGCCGCTCGAACATCACCTCGATCGCCCGCACGAGGCTGCGCCGGCGGGTCGGGCTGCGGAAAAAGCCGCTGCGATCCAGCTCCTCCACCAGGAATGCGAGGAACCCGGCGAGCTCGGCCTTGGTCGCCGGCGGTTCGCCGGCCGCTTCCCGCCGGGGCGGGGTACGGTCGCCGGCCTCGAACCATTCGTAGGCGCAGATCAGCACCGCCTGGGCGAGATTGAGGGAGGAAAAGGCGGGATTGAGGGGAATGGTGACGATGGCATCGGCCAGCGCCAGCTCGGCATTGGAGAGACCGCTGCGCTCGGGACCGAAGAGAAAGCCCACCCGCCGCCCCTCGCCGACCAGACGGCGGGCCTCGGCGGCGGCCGCCTCGGCGGTCATCACCGGCTTTTCCAGCTCCCGCGGACGGGCGGTGGTGGCGAACAGATGATGGAGATCCTCGGCCGCCTCGGCGAGCCCGGGAAAGATCCGCATCCGGTTGAGAACCGCATGGGCGCCGGCCGCCGCCGCCACCGCCTTGGCGTTGGGCCAGCCGAACCGGGGCCGCACGAGCCGCAGATCGGCGAGGCCGAAATTGAGCATCGCCCGGGCCACCTGCCCCACGTTCTCCCCGAGCTGGGGGGCGAAGAGGAGAATCGCCGGACCGTTCTCCGCCCCCGCCCGCGCCGCCTTGCCGGTGAGTTTCACGAGTTGGGCCCGGACGCCCCGTCGACGAAGAGCTTGTAGGTGATGGCGTCGTGCAGGGCGTTGTAGGAGGCGTCGATGATGTTCCCGGAAACCCCCATCGTCTGCCACACCCGGCCCCGATCGTCGGCGCTTTCGATCATCACCCGGGTGACGGCGGCGGTGCCGGCCTCCGGGGTCAGGATCCGCACCTTGTAGTCGACGAGCTGCATCTGCTCGAGCCCGGGATAGGTGGGGCTCAGCGCCTGCCGGAGGGCGTGATCGAGCGCGTTCACCGGGCCGTTGCCGTCGGCCACCGTGTAGAAGCGCCGGCTCCCCACCGCGAGCTTGATGGTCGCCTCGGAAACGGTGATCAGCTCGCCGCGGGCGTTGAAACGGCGTTCGTCGATCACCCGGAAGCTCAGCAGTTCGAAATAGTCGGGAATCTGGCCCAGGGCCCGCCGCACCAAGAGCTCGAAACTGGCCGAGGCGCCGTCGTAGGAATGGCCGCACGCCTCGCGCTCCTTGATGGTCGCCAGCAGATCGTTCACCTGCTCTCGGGGCACCGCGATCTCGAGCCCCATCTCCTCGAAGCGGCGCAGCAGATTGGAGCGCCCCGCCTGATCGGAGACCAGGATGTCGCGGCTGTTGCCGACCAGCGCCGGATCGACGTGCTCGTAGAAGGCGGGATCACGCAGGACGGCGGAGGCGTGGAGTCCACCCTTGTGGGCGAAGGCGCTCGCCCCGACATAGGCGGCGTGGCGGTTCGGGATCCGGTTGAGCTGCTCGTCGAAGGTCCGGGAAAGTTGGGTCAGCCGCCGCATGGCCTCCGCCGGGACTCCGGTCTCGTAGCCCATCTTGAGGACCAGGGTGGGGATCAGGCTCACCAGATTGGCGTTGCCGCAGCGCTCACCGAGACCGTTCAGCGTTCCCTGGATCTGACGGCAGCCGGCGCGCACCGCCGCCAGGCTGTTGGCCACCGCGTTCTCGGTGTCGTTGTGGGCGTGGATCGCGAGGCGGTCGGGCGGAAATCGGGCGGCCACCCGGGAGACGATCCGCGCCACCTCGTGCGGCAGGGTGCCGCCGTTGGTGTCGCAGAGCACGAGCCAGCGGGCGCCGGCCTCGAAGGCGGCGGCGAGACAGGCGAGAGCGTAGTCCCCGTCCTCCTTGAAGCCGTCGAAGAAATGCTCGGCGTCGAACATCACCTCCGGGGCGCGGCGGGCCGCTTCGGCGATGCTCTCGGCGATCATCCGCAGGTTCTCCTCGCGATCGACCCCGAGCGCCCCTTCGGCCTGCCGGGCCGAACTCTTGCCGACCAGGGTGATCACCGGCGCTCCGCTGTCGAGAATGGCGGCCAGCCCGGGGTCGTTGGCGGCACTGCGGCCGCTGCGGCGGGTCATGCCGAAGGCGCAGAGGCGGGCGTGCGCGAGCCGGGGCGGATCGCGGAAGAAGGCGTCGTCAGTGGGATTGGCACCCGGCCAGCCACCTTCCACGTAATCGACGCCGAGCCGATCGAGTTCGCGGGCGATCCGCCGCTTGTCCCCGACGCTGAAGCTCACCCCCTGGGTCTGGGCGCCGTCGCGCAGGGTGGTGTCGTAGAGATAGATCCGTTCGCCGCTCATGCTCGTCGCCAGATGGTGCCCTGCGGCGTATCCTCGATGACGATGCCGGCACGCGCAAGCTCGTCGCGGATCCGGTCGGCGGTGGCGAAATCCCGTTTCCGGCGCGCCTCCGCCCGCTCCGCCAGGAGCGCCTCGATGCGCGTCTCGTCGAGACCGCCCGTACCGCCTCGCAGCCAGGCCGCGGGATCCTGGCCGAGCAGGCCCAGCAATGCCGCCGAGGCCCGCAGACGGCCGGCGACCTCCTCTCTCTCGGCCGCCGAGGACGCCCGGTGGAGCCGGTTCAGCAGCTCGTGCAGCACGGCCAGCGCCCGCGGGGTGTTGAGATCGTCGGCGAGGGCCTCGAGAAAGGCCGGTTCGATCTCGCCCCGGTCACCGCCCGGCAACTTCTCGAGGGCGAGATAGAAGCGGTCCAGCACCCGCTTCGCGCGGCGCAGCGCCTCCTCGGTGAAATCGAGCGGTGCCCGGTAGTGCGCGGTCAGGATCCAGAAGCGCACCGCCTCGCCGGGGGCCCGCTCCAGGGCCTCGGCCACGGTCAGGATGTTGCCGAGGGATTTCGACATCTTCTCCTCGGCCATGGTCACGAAGCCGTTGTGGACCCAGAACCGGGCCATCCTTTCCAGGCCGTGGGCGCAGCAGGTCTGGGCGATCTCGTTCTCGTGATGGGGAAAGACGAGATCGAGGCCGCCGCCGTGGATGTCGAAGGGCACGCCGAGATAGTGCTCGGCCATGGCCGAACATTCGATGTGCCAGCCCGGCCGTCCCCGCCCCCAGGGGCTGTCCCAGCCGGGTTCGTCGCCGGCAGAGGGTTTCCAGAGGACGAAATCGGCGGGATCCCGCTTGTACGGCGCCACCTCGACCCGGGCACCGGCGATCTGGTCCTCGCGCGAGCGCCCGGACAGGCACCCGTAGGCGGGCATCGAGGGGACGTGGAACAGCACATGGCCGTCGGCCGCATAGGCACAGCCGCGGGCGATCAGCCGCGCGATCAGCCGGATCATGTCGGCGATGTGGCGGGTGGCGCGCGGCTCGTGGGTGGGCGCCAGACAGAGAAGCGCCCGGGTGTCCTCGTGAAAGGCGGCGATGGTGCGTTCGGTCAGGACCTCGATGGCTTCGCCGTTGCGGCGCGCTTCGGCGATGATCTTGTCGTCCACGTCGGTGATGTTGCGGACGTAGGTGACCCGCGGAAAGAGATGCCGCAGCAGCCGGAACAGCACGTCGAAGACGACCAGCGGACGGGCGTTGCCGACGTGGATGCGCTGATAGACGGTCGGACCGCAGACGTACATCCGCACATGCCCCTCTTCGAGGGGCGCGAACGGTTCCTTGCGGCGCGACAGCGTGTTGTGGAGCTGGAGGCTCGGCACCATTCGACCCGGCGGAACGACGAAACGGCGTCAGGCGCGCCGGCCCCGCAGCCGGGCGCGGGCGCGGGCGGCGCCGAGGAGCGGTAGCAGATGTTTCAGCTCCGGTCCATGTTCCTGCCCGGTCAGGGCGAGCCGCAGCGGGCGATGGAGCTCCCGTCCCCGACGTCCGCTCGCCGCCGCGAGCCGCGCGAGCCAGGCCGCCGCCTCCCCGGTATCGGCGAGGCGTTCGGGCAGCAGCTCCGCGGCCAGCTCCAGGAACGCCGGGTCTCCGCGCACCGGGGACAGCGGCTCGCGGCAGATCCGCCACCAGTCGACGACCTCCTCCAACCGTTCGAGATTGGGCCGCACCGCCAGCCAGAACGCCTCGTCGATGTCGCCGAGGCCCAGCGCCCGGAGCCGCGGTTCGGCCTCGGTGAAGGACATGGACCGCACCATCCGGGCGCTCAACCGCCGGATCTCCCGCGGATCGAGGCGCACCGGCGCCCGGCCATAGGCGCCGAGATCGAAATCGCGGCAGAGGGAGACGCGGTCGTCCTCCGGCCCGGGTGCGCGTCCGGTGCCGAGACGAGCGAGCACGACCAGCACCGCCCGCGGTTCCACACCTTCTCCGCGGAGATCGGCCAGGGTCGGCGCGTCACCGCGCTTGGCGAGCGGTTTGCCGTCGGCCCCGAGCAGCAGCGGCAGATGGGCGAAAACGGGCGGATCGCCTCCCAGGGCCTCGAACATCTCGATCTGCACCGCGGTGTTGGTGAGATGGTCCTCGCCGCGGATCACGTGGGTGATGCCGAGATCGCGGTCGTCGACGACCGATGCGAAGAGGTAGGTCCAGCTCCCGTCGGTCCGTCGGATCACCGGATCGCCGATCTCCTCCAGGGAGACCTCGCGCCGACCGAAAATCCGATCCCGCCAGACGATCCGCCGCCCGGACAGGGCGAAGCGCCAGTGCGGGACCATTTCGCCCTCGCGGCGGCGGGCCGCTTCCGCCGCTCCCTCCCGGCGACGGTAGCGCGGTGGCCGCCCGGTCCGGCGGGCGCGTTCCCGCCCGGCTGCGAGCTCCTCCGGCGTCTCGTAACAGGGGTAGACCCGGCCCGCCTCGCGCAGGCGGGAGAAAGCCTCGGCATAGAGGCCGCCGCGCTCGCTCTGCCGGTACTCGCCGTCGCGATCGAGACCGAGCCAGTCGAGATCCTCGCGGATCGCATCCAGGAATTCGGCACGGATCCGGCTCCGGTCGGTGTCGTCGAAGCGGAGCAGGAAACGGCCCCCACGGCAGCGCGCGGTCAGCCAGTCGACGACGGCGACGCGGGCGTTGCCGAGATGGAGCCGGCCGGTGGGGCTCGGCGCGAAGCGGACGCACACACTCATCCGGGGATTCCCGAGCGGCGGGCCTCGTCCGGCCCGGGCGGTCGTCCGGGGAGGGGACGGGCGGAGGATTCAGCCCGAATAGTAGTCGGCCAGCCGACGCTTCGCCAGCAGCCCGTCGGCCTCTCCGTAGCGGGCCTGCTCGAGAAGGTCGACCCGGGTCAGCACCGCCCCCAGCAGTTTCCCGCGTGCCTCCCCAAGCCGGGCCAGCCCCTGCTCCGCGACCGCCCGGCTGGTGCGCCGCCAGCGCACCGCGAACAGGATGCGATCGGCGAAACGGGTCAGCAGGCCGGTATCGGCGACCACCCCCAGGGGAGCGCTGTCGAGGATCACCAGATCGTAGTTCTCGCGGGCCACGGTGAGGAGATTGTCGAAGCCCTTGCGGCCCAGCAACCGTCCCGGTCGGCCGCGGCCGGGAGTTCCCGGCAGCAGGAACACTTCCGAAGCCGGGTCACGCTTGATCACCTCGGTGAGCGGCAGATCCCCCTCGAGGAATTCGGCGAGACCGGCCGCGGCCTCGAGCCCGACCATCTCGTGCAGCCGGGGACGCCGTAGATCGGCGTCGACGAGGAGCACCCGCATTCCCTCGTAGGCGGCGAGGCGGGCGAGGCTCAACGCCAGCGTGCTCTTGCCCTCCTCGGGCAGGGTGGAGGTGACGAGCAGGACCTCGCCCCGCCCCGCACCCCGCAGGGTGATGGCCGCGAGGATCTCGCGCATGCTCTCGGCGAAGCGGGAATGCGGCCGGTCCAGCGGATAATCGGCGGGCACCCCGTCGGCCACCTCCCGGGCGCGGAGCCGCGGCACCGCGGTGAGGGCGGGAACGCCGAGAGCACGGCCCAGTTCGGCCAGGGTGCGGAAGCCGCGATCCAGCCGCTCCAGGAAATAGACCAGGGTCAGGCCGAGCCCGAGGAACCCCCCGAAGGCCAGGGACAGGACGATGCGCGGATCGGGACTCGCGGGAAGCCTCGGGGGGACGGCCTCGGAAATCACCCGGGCGTCGGGCTGGGCCATCTCCTCGCGGTCGGAGACCGCCCGCAGCTTGCTGGCGAAGCCCTCGTAGAGATTGCGGGCGAGCTCCACCTCGCGCTCCAGCTCGCGCTCGCGGGTCGCCGCGGTGCGATAGGCCTCCGCCGCCTCCTTGATCCGGGCGAGCTCCCGTTCGAGGCTGTTCTCCCGGGCCCGGGCCTGGCGGAGACGGGCCTCGAAGGCCGCCGTCATGTCGGCCCGTTCGCGGGCGATCTGCCGCTCGATCCCCGCCTTTTCCCGCCGGAGATCGACGATCGCCGGATGCTTTTCCCCGTAGAGCCCGAGGAGCTCCGCCTCGCGCCGGATCAGCTCCGCCTTCAGCTTCTGGAGATCGCGCAGCAGCGGGGTGGCCCGGTCGGCGGCGAGGATCGCGTCCGCCCGGCCTTCGTCGAGGGCCGCACGAAGCTGCCGGTAGCGGGCTTCGAGCGCCCGTCGCTCGGCGGTGGCCATGATCCGCTGACGTTCGAGATCGGCCAGCCTGTCGGGGGCCGCCACCAGGGGCGTCCGGCCTGCCTCGGGCGCCCGGGCGCGGAAGGCCGCCAGCCGCTGCTCGGCGTCGCGGAGACGGCTTTCGAGTGTCCGCAACCGTTCGTTGAGCCAGGCCGTGGCCCGCTTGGCGGTCTCGAACTTCGCCTCGAGGAGACCGACCACGTAGGTCCGGGCCAGCGCGTTGGCGATGCGGGCGGCGCGTTCGGGATCGGTCCCCGCGTAGCGGACCGCGATCACCCGGGTCTTGCCCTGGCGCTCGACCCGGAGCCGCGACAGGAATCCGTCCACGACCGCCTCCGGCGAAGGCGCGGAGGTCCGCCCCCCCTCCCCCGCCCCGGTTCCACCCGGCGCGAAACCGACCAGAAGACGGCTCCAGAGATCGGCCTTCGGCCGCAGGTCGGGGCTCTCGTCGAGCCCCAGCTCGGCGATCACCCGCGCCGCCAGCGAACGCGAGGCCAGGACCTCCACCTGGCTGTCGATGGTCACCGAATCGCGATCCAGCACCCCCGGCACCATCAGCCCCTCGGTCCCGAGATTCTGCCGCGGCTCGATCAGGATCAGGGCCTCGGCCACGTAGAGCTTGGGCAGCCAGGCGAGGACACCGATCGCCGTACCGAGCCCCAGCAGCGCCATGCCGAGCAGCAGGAGACGCCGGCGCCACAGGAGCGCCAGCAGGTCGGGAAGCGACATCCCCTGTTCGCCGGCCGGTTCCGCGGTTCGTTCCACGCTCGCCCCGACTCCGCTCGAGATACGTACGGGTTCGATGGATGTTTAACTACAGGTTGAAATCTGCGCAAGCCGTTCCTGCCACCGCCCTCAGCGCACCCAGGGCCGGTCGCCGCGCCGCTCGCGCACCGTTTCGACGCGGATCCCTTCCTCCTCGATCCGGATCGCGAGCCCTTGGGCGCGGCGAAGCTCGCCGCCGGCGATCACCCGCGCCCGCTGCCGACAGTCGAAGCGGGAGAGGCCGGTGAGCAGGAGATCGGCGCGACGGCAATCGGTGGGCAGGGCGCCGGCGTCGAAGGCGAAGGCGATGCGCCGGCCGTCCAGGGTGACGACGCAGCCGAGGCGGTCGCAGGCGAGACCGCCGCGGGGGCCTTCTCCGGGTTCGGGAAAGGGCAGCAGGCGGTCGGCCACCAGTGCCCGTCGCCAGGCACGCCGCAGATAGCGGTCGCGACGCTGCTCGCGAAGCCGGACCTCGCCGTCTTCGAGGCGTACCGCCACCTGCTCGAGCCAGGGGGAAACCAGGATGTCGGGAGGTCGGGCGAGCAGGCCGAGCCCGACGCCGGCGACCATCGGCGCCAGGCCCAGCAGCCGCCAGCGCCGGGTCCATATCGCGAGCCACAGCCCGCCGCCGACGAACAGCAGCAGCGCCGCCGCCGGCCAGGCGGCGAGCTCGACGCTGGCGCCGGGCAGCCCCGCGACCGTCCGCGCCACCGCGAGCAGCAGCTCGATCCCCGCTCCCATCAGCCGGAAGAAGAGCGCATCCAGCCCGACCGGCATCGCGATCAGCCCGAGAAGCCCGACCGGCATGATCCAGAAGGCGGTGAGGGGCACCGCGAGGAGATTGGCGAGCACGCCGTAGCTCGCCGCCCGCTGGAAGTGATAGGCGGCGAACGGGAGGGTGACGAGGCTGGCGATCAGGGTGGTGACGAGGACGATGCGCAGATAGTCGAGGATCGGGAACAGGGCACCGCGTTCGGCCCGTTCCTCGTTCACCGGCCGTGCCGGCAGGCGCTCGAACCAGGCGACCAGCCCGATCACCGCGGCGAAGGACATCTGGAAGGACACCGACAGCAGGCTTTCCGGCTGCAGGGCGAGGACGACCAGCGCGGCCAGGGCGACGAGACGCATGGAGAAGGGGTTGCGGTCGAGCATCACCGCCAGCAGGGCGAGGCCGACCATGACGAAGGCCCGCCGGGTCGGCACCGGGGCTCCCGCCAGGAGCAGATAGAAGGCGGCACCCAGCAGGGCGAAGAGGGCGGCCGCCTTGCGCGGGGTGACGCGCAGCGCCAAGGTCGGCCACAGGCTCAGGAGATAGCGCGCGGCGAGGAACAGGGTGCCGGCGACGAGCCCCATGTGGAGGCCGGAAATGGCCAGCAGATGGGCCAAGCCGGAAGCCTGCATCACGTTCCAGACCTCCTCCTCCACTCCGCCCCGCAGGCCGGTCAGGAGTGCCGCCGCGACCCCACCCGCGGTCCCCGGCAGGAGATCGGTCACCCGCTCGGCGACCCGCTGGCGCAGCGCCGCCACCCGCTCGGCGAGACCGTTGGGCGGCCCCCGGGCAATCCGCTCCACCGGACCCAGCGCGAAACCGATGCCGCCCAGCCGCTCGAACCAGGCCCGGCGGGCGAAATCGAAGCCGCCCGGCCAGCTCGGTCCCGGCGGCGGCTCGACGCGTGCCCGCAGGCGTACCCGATCGCCGGGCTGCAGCGCCGGCTCGCCCCGCCGCATGCTGATCCGCAGGCGATGCGGCGTTCGCGCTTCGGCGAGGCCGTCGATCCGCAGATCCTCGAGCAGCAGCCGGAGACGGTCGCCGCGCGGCTCCGCCAGCACCACCCGACCCTCGAGCATCTGCACACCGGCGCGGGGCATCACCGGTGCCGCCACCTGCGCCGTCCGCCATTGCGCGAGGGCGAAGCCGGCGAGCAGGAAGAGGACGGCGGTCGCCGGATGGATCGCCCAGGGAATCCCCAAACGGCGGCCCGCCGGCCCGACGGCCGCCATCGTCAGTACCAGAGCCGCCAGGCCGGGCATCAGCCAGGCCGGCGGTTCCACCGGCAGAGCGAAATAGGAACCGATACCGAGTGCCGCGAAGACCGGCACCCAGAGGAGCCAGCGATGGCGTTCGGCCAGCAGCTCGTCGAGCGCCCGCCGCCAGCGGCCGCCGAGGAGGACGGCCCGGCGCCCCGGACCGGCCAACCGGTGTTCTGCGGCGCTTGGCCCCAACGGGGAGGGGGACGGCTGCACAGTCGGCATCACCTGTGCTAGAGGATCCCCGCCCATCTGATCAGAACCGTCCGATCGGATCAACCATGAGTGTCGTTGTGCGCTTCGCCCCGTCACCCACGGGGTATCTGCATATCGGTGGCGCCCGCACCGCCCTGTTCAACTGGCTCTACGCCCGTCATTGCGGCGGCCGCTACCTGCTGCGCATCGAGGACACCGATCGGGCGCGGTCCACCGAGGCCGCCATCCGGGCCATCTTCGAGGGGCTCGAGTGGCTGGAGCTCTCGCCCGATGCGCCACCCGTCTTCCAGTCGGCACGTGCCGACCGCCACCGCGAGGTGGCCGAACGGCTGCTCGCCGAAGGCCGGGCCTATCGCTGCTGGTGCACGCCGGAGGAGCTCGAGGAGATGCGAGCCAGGGCGCGGGCCGAGAAGCGACCGGTGCGCTACGACCGGCGCTGTCGCGGGCGCGATCCGGCGAGCGTGCCGCCCGATCGGCCCTCGGTGGTGCGGCTGGCGATGCCCACCGAGGGCGAGACGGTGATCGAGGATCTGGTGCAGGGGACGGTGCGGATCGCCAACGCACAGCTCGACGACATGATCCTCCTGCGGAGCGACGGGACGCCGACCTACATGCTCTCGGTGGTGGTCGACGATCACGACATGGGCATCACCCACGTGATCCGGGGCGACGACCATCTCACCAACGCCTTCCGCCAGTACCAGCTCTACCGGGCGATGGCGGTGGACGTGCCGACGTTCGCCCACATTCCCCTGATCCACGGTCCCGACGGTGCCAAGCTGTCCAAGCGCCACGGCGCCCTGAGCGTGACCGAATACCGGGAGATGGGGATCCTGCCCGAGGCGATGCGCAACTATCTGGTCCGCCTCGGCTGGTCGCTCGGCGACCGGGAGATCCTCTCCACCGAGGAGATGATCCGTCATTTCGACATCCGCGACGTCGGTCGTTCACCGGCCCGCTTCGACATGAACAAGCTCCTTTCCCTCAACGCCCATTATCTGCGGGAGCGGGCGGACACCGAACTCCTGCGCCTCGTCCTGCCGCGCCTCGAGGCCGCCGGCATCCGCGTGGACGAGGCGGGACGGCGGCGGCTCGAGGCCGGGATGGCCGGGCTCAAGCTGCGGGCCCGGACCCTGGTCGAGCTGGCCGAGGCCGCCCGCATCTACGTCGCTCCCCGTCCCCTCCCCCTCACCCCGAAGGCGGCCCGGCTGCTCGATGATGCGATGCGGAAGAACCTGGAGGCGCTCGCCGGGCGACTGGTCCACCTCCAGCGCTGGGACGAGGAATCCCTGGAGAGCGCCTGCCGCGCCTTCGCCGAGGAACTCGGCCTCGGTTTCGGCAAGCTGGCGCAGCCGCTGCGCGCGGCACTCACCGGCACGACCGTGTCGCCGGGTCTGTTCGAAGTGATGTGCGTGCTGGGACGCGACGAAGTCCTGGCCCGCATCGAGGATGCTGCACGCGGCCGCAATCCCGCAGTGCAGCAGAGCCATTGATGGGATGCTGCAGCGCGGCTAAGGTCGGCCGAAGCCGGTGACGCCGCCGCCTCGGCCCCCGTCCATCGAGAGGAGACACCGATGAGCGATACCAACAGCGTGCGACTGAGCGGTCCCGGCGGCATCGAGGCCGAGCTCCCCCTCCACGACGGCACCCTCGGCCCGCGGGTGATGGACGTGCGCCGGCTCTACGCCCAGACCGGCATGTTCACCTACGATCCGGGCTTCACCTCCACGGCGAGCTGTCGCTCCGCGATCACCTACATCGACGGCGATGCCGGCATCCTCCTCTATCGCGGCTACCGGATCGAGGAGCTGGCGGAGAAGAGCGATTTCCTGGAGACCGCCTATCTCATCCTCTTCGGCGAGCTGCCCACCGGCGCCCAGCGCCTCAAGTTCATCCACGACATCACCTACCACACGATGCTGCACGAGCAGGTGCAGTTCCTGTTCCGCGGCTTCCGCCGCGACGCCCATCCCATGGCCCTGATGATCGCCGTGGTCGGGGCGCTCAGCGCCTTCTATCACGAGGATCTCGACGTCGAGGATCCGCATCACCGGATGATCGCGACCTATCGCATGATCGCCAAGATGCCGACCATCGCCGCCTGGGCGTACAAGTATTCGATCGGCCAGCCCTTCATCTATCCGCGCAACGATCTGGGCTACGCCGAGAATTTCATCCACATGATGTTCGCCACGCCCTGCGAGGAGTTCCGGGTCGATCCGGTCCTCGCCAAGGCGCTCGACCGGATCTTCATCCTCCATGCCGACCACGAGCAGAACGCCTCGACCTCGACGGTACGCCTCGTGGGCTCGACCGGGGCCAGCCCCTACGCCGCGATCGCCGCCGGCATCGCTTCCCTCTGGGGGCCCGCCCACGGCGGCGCCAACGAAGCGGTGGTCCTGATGCTCGACGAAATCGGCACCGTCGACCGGATCCCCGAGTTCATCGCCCGCGCCAAGGACAAGAACGATCCTTTCCGGCTGATGGGCTTCGGCCATCGCGTCTACAAGAACTACGATCCCCGGGCGGCAGTGCTCAAGCAGAGTGCCGACGAGGTGCTGGCGACCCTCGGCCAGAAGAACAACCCGAAACTGGAGATCGCCAAGAAACTCGAGAAAATCGCCCTCGAGGACGAGTATTTCCAGGAACGCAAGCTGTTCCCCAACGTCGATTTCTACTCGGGGATCATTCTCGAAGCGATGGGCATTCCGACCAAGATGTTCACCGCCATTTTCGCCCTCGCCCGCACCGTCGGCTGGATGGCGCAGTGGAACGAGATGATGCTCGATCCCGAGCAGAAGATCGGCCGGCCCCGCCAGCTCTACGTGGGCCCAGCCGAACGGCGCTTCGTGCCGCTGGAGGAGCGTCCCTGAGGCACCGCCGGGCTGCCGGCCCGCCGGACGACGCGTTTCAGGCCCCGGCCTCGAGCGCCGCGGAACGCTCGCGGGCCTCGGCGAGGATGCGTTCGCGGAGCTCGCTGTCGCCGGCCAGCAGACGATGGAAGTCGCGGGCCTGCAGCTCGAGCAGGCGGCAGGGCGTGACGGTCACCACCGTCGCCCGACGGGGGCGCCCCTCGAGCAGGGCGAGTTCGCCGAAGAAGGCGCCGGAGCGCAGGGTGCGATGGCGCCGGCCGCGACGCACCAGGACCTCCCCTTCGACCAGGAAATACATGGCGTCGCCGCGTTCGCCGCGGCGGATGAGCGTGTAGCCGGCCGGGAGCTCCCTCGGCTTCAGCAGGCCGGCGAGCTCGGCGAGCTGGTGGGAGGCGAGATGGCGGAAGATCGGGACCCGGGCGACCAGGGCCGCGGCCGTCGCGAAGTTGCGCTTCTGGAGCTCCTGCATCAGCCCGGCCCCGAGGATGGCGGTGGGCAGCGCGAACATCCCGATGCCCAGCATGGCGACGAAGGCCGCCACCATGCGACCGACGGCGGTGGCCGGCACCACATCGCCGTAGCCGACCGTGGTCAGGGTCACCACCGACCACCACATGGCCGCCGGAATCGAACCGAAGGCCTCGGGCTGCACCGTTCCCTCGATGGCGTGCATCAGGCTCGCCGAGATCAGCAGCAGCACGCCCATCACCCCGAGCGCCAGCCCCAGCGCATGGCGCTCGTTGATGAGCACCACCTCGAAGATGGAGAGGGTGCGCGAATAGCGCACGAGCTTGAGGATCCGCAACACCCGGAGGAGCCGCAGGACGACGAGGCTGCCCGGCGAGAGAAGGCTCAGATAGAAGGGCAGGACGGCGATCAGATCGATCAGCGCCGCCGGCGTCACGGCGTAGCGGAGCCGTCCCCACAGGGGATGGCAGTAGCGGCTTCCGCGATCCTCGACGATCGCCCAGAGGCGGGCCAGGTACTCGACGGAGAACACGGTCACCACGAGGATCTCGAGATCGCCCAGAAGCGCCCGCAACAGGGGCGGAATCCGCGGCATGCTCTCGATCGCCGTTCCCGCGACACTCACCAGAATGAGCAGCACGAGAAGGCGTCGGAGCCAGTAGCCGAGCGTGCCCTCTTCGCCGTCGTCGTCGACCAGGATCTCGAACACCCGGGCCCGCAGCCCCGGAGGTCGCCCGGCCGCCCCGGCGCTTCCCGCGCCGCTCATCCCCGCCGCGTCCCTTCGGCCGCGGTTCGGCCGGCCGGTTCGCCCCCGGCGCGGCTCGCGGCTTCCGAAGGCCGGGCCAGGCTCGGGTGGCTGCGAAGGGCGGCGAAGGCCCGGCGGCGGAGCATGTCGGCGATGTCGCGGGCATCGGCTTCGGCGACCCCCATGTGGCGGAGTGCCACCGCGCCGAGGGTGATGGCGAGCTCGACCGCCTCCGGTACCGCCTCGCTGACCCCGGCGGCCAGCATCCGATCCCGCATTTCGAGATCGCGGGCCCGGGCGACGACGGGAATGTCGGGGAAGAAATTGCGGACCGCGGCGACCACCCGTTCGGCCACCGCGGGATTGTCGATGGTCACCAGGACGAGCCCGGCCCGACCGACGCCGGCGAGCTTGAGGACCTTGGGGTCGGTGGCGTTGCCGTAGAGGATCTTCTTGCCGATGCGGCGTCCCGCCTCCACCCGTACCGGATCCTGATCGATGGCGACGAAGGGAATCTCCAGGCTCTCCAGCATCATCCCCACGGTACCGCCGACCCGCCCGTAGCCGCAGATCACCGCGTGGGTGTCCATCTCCGCCACCATCTGTTCGACGGTGGGCAGCGGCTGGGGCGGTTGCAGGCGGGCGGCGAGGCGATCGCCGAGGCGGTGGAGCAGGGGCGAGACCATCATCGAGGTGGAGATCAGCAGAATCGCGAGCCCGTAGGTCTCGTCATCCAGGACGCCGCGGGCGAGGGCGGCGCCGAACAGCACGAAACCGAATTCGCCTCCCTGGGAAAGGAGCAGGGCGCTGCGCAGCGCCCCTGCCCGGTCGAGCCGGAACAGGCGGGCGAGCAGGAAGATCACCCCGGCCTTGAGCAGCAGCAGCATCACCAGCAGCGGCACCAGCCGCGGGAGATCCTCCAGAATGGCGGCGAGGTCGATGCTGGTGCCGACATCGATGAAGAACAGACCCAGGAGCAGCCCCTTGAAGGGCGCCACCTCGGCTTCGAGCTGGTAATGGTAGCGGCTGCGGGAAAGGAGGAGCCCCATCAGGAAGGCGCCGAGGGCCATCGACAGACCGGCCAGATGCATCGCCCAGGCGGCCATCACCACGGCGAGGATCGCGAGACCGGTGAAGGCCTCCATGTTGCGCTGGCGGGCGACGAGATCGAGAGCCCAGGGCAGCACGTAGCGTCCGGCGAGAAAGACCAGCAGCAGCGCCAGGGAGACCATCACCAGACGCAGCAGGAAGGCGCCCGGATCGGTCGCCAGCCCGCCGCCCGCCAGTAGCGGGACCAGCGCCAGCAGGGGAATGATGGCGAGGTCCTGGAAGAGGAGGATGGCGAAGGAACGCCGGCCCCAGTCGGTATAGAGTTCGCCCCGCTCTTCCATCATCTGCACGCACATGGCGGTGGAAGAGAGGGCGAGGCCGAACCCCAGGATGAAAGCCGCCGCCGCCGGCTGGCCGGCGGCGAAGGATACCGCCGCCAGCAGACTGCCGGTGACCAGCACCTGCAGCCCGCCGAGCCCGAACACCGCCCGGCGCATGCCCCACAGGGCCTCGGGCTGCATCTCGAGGCCGATCAGGAAAAGGAGGAACACGACCCCGATCTCGGCCACCCCCTTGAGCTCGGTGCCGGCGACGGCGAGCCCGAGCCCGTGCGGCCCCACCACCATCCCCACCACCAGCAGCCCCAGCACGGAACCGAAGCCCAGGCGGCGGAACAGGACGAGCCCGGTGACCCCGGCCCCGAGCAGGATCACGGTGGCGGTGAGGAGATCGCTCGCTCCGGTCTCGTTCATCCCCGCCCTCGCCACCGGTCCCGGCGCGGGGCGGAGCCGCGGCTGGCCATCTCACGCCACCTTGAGGCGCTTGTAGCGGATGCGGTGGGGCCGGTCGGCGTCCCGACCGAGCCGCCGCCGCCGATCGGCCTCGTAGTCCTGGTAGTTGCCCTCGAACCAGACGACCCGGGAATCGCCCTCGAAGGCGAGGATGTGGGTGGCCACCCGGTCGAGGAACCAGCGATCGTGGGAGATGATCACGGCGCAGCCGGCGAAGGCGACGAGGGCGTCCTCCAGCGCCCGCAGGGTGTCGACGTCGAGATCGTTGGTCGGTTCGTCGAGCAGGATCAGATTGGCACCCGATTTCAGAAGCTTGGCGAGATGGACACGATTGCGCTCGCCGCCGGAAAGCTGTCCCACCTTCTTCTGCTGATCGGCGCCGCGGAAGTTGAAGGCCGCGACGTAGGCGCGGCTGGCCATGTCGTGCTTGCCGAGCTGGATGCGGTCCAGCCCCTCGGAGATCTCCTCCCAGACGGTCTTCTCGGGATCGAGGGCGTCGCGCGATTGATCGACGTAGCCGAGGCGCACGGTGTCGCCGATGCGGATGGTCCCTTCGTCGGGACGCTCCTCGCCGACGATCATGCGGAAGAGGGTGGTCTTGCCGGCGCCGTTGGGGCCGATCACGCCGACGATGCCGCCCGGCGGCAGGCTGAAGTCGAGGCCGTCGATCAGCAGGCGATCGCCGTAGCCCTTGCGCAGCCCCCGGGCCTCGACCACCAGATCACCGAGGCGGGGACCGGGGGGGATGACGATCTGGGCGCTGCCGGGAGGTCGTTCGCGGGCCTCGCGCAGGAGCTGTTCGTAGGCGGTGATGCGGGCCTTGGCCTTGGCCTGGCGGGCGCGGGGCGAGGCCGCGATCCACTCGGCCTCGCGGGCGAGGACCCGCTGACGGGCCCGTTCCTCGCGCTCCTCCTGTTCGAGGCGGCGGCGTCTGTGTTCGAGCCAGGCGGAATAGTTGCCCTCGAAGGGACGGGCGCGGCCGCGGTCCAGCTCCAGGATCCAGCCGGCGACATTGTCGAGAAAGTAGCGGTCGTGGGTCACCGCCACCACCGTGCCGGGATACTCGGCGAGAAAGCGCTCGAGCCAGGCGACGCTTTCGGCATCGAGATGGTTGGTGGGCTCGTCGAGCAGCAGCAGATCGGGGCGGGAGAGGAGGAGGCGGCACAGGGCGACACGGCGACGCTCGCCCCCCGAGAGCGTGGTCACCGGCGTCTCCGGCGGCGGGCAGCGCAGGGCGTCCATGGCCATCTCGATCGTCCGGTCGATCTCCCAGCCGTCGACCGCATCGAGCCTTTCCTGGAGCGACGCCTGTTCGGCCATCAGCGCTTCCATCTCGGCCTCTTCGAGGGGATCGCCGAAGCGCATCGAGACCTCGTTGAAACGGTCGAGAAGGGCCCGGATCTCCGCGACCCCCTCGGTGACGTTGCCGAGCACGTCCTTGTCCGGGTCGAGCCGGGGTTCCTGTTCCAGCAGGCCGATCCGGATCCCTTCCGCGGCCCGGGCCTCGCCGGTGAATTCCTGGTCGATCCCGGCCATGATCCTGAGCAGGGTGGACTTGCCGGCCCCGTTGACCCCGAGGACCCCGATCTTGGCCCCCGGCAGGAACGCCAGGGTCACATGCTCCAGGATCTTCCTGCCGCCGGGATGGCTCTTCGACAGGTCGTTCATCACGAAAACATACTGGTAGGAGGCCATGTCCGTCCTTCGTCGCGGGTTCGGAGAGCCGCCGCCGGCGAGATGGCGCGCAGCCGTGGCGGAGGAAGATTTCCGCTGCCGCCTATCTAGTCCCGCCTCGCCCCGGTGACCATCCCCGAAGGCGGTGGCGCGGAGCGGCGGCGGCAAGGGGCATTAACGAAAAACTAACCGACGGCTGTCAGGATCGCCGCGGGCTGCACGGGCAGCAAGAGGAGATCTGGCAAGATGCATCTGATTCGCCGCGTTCTCTCGCTCCTCGCACCGGTCACCGCCGATCCGGACCGTACGCCGACCGCGGCGACCGAGCGACGGCAGGAGCCCCCGCGGGACGATGTCCTGGCGGCGTACATGCCGCGAGGCGAGGTCGTCAGACTGGCCGATTATCGCAACGGACGGCAGTGATCACGATGGACGATATTCTCGTCGAGTTCCTCGCCGAATGCGAGGAGGGCGTGACCAGGCTGGATCAGGAACTGGTCGCCCTCGAACAGGATCCGGGCAATCTCGAGCGGGTCGCCGAGATCTTCCGGGTGATGCACACCATCAAGGGAACCAGCGGCTTCCTGGGACTCGCCCGCCTCGAGCGCATCACCCATGCGGCGGAGACGGTGATGGGGGCGGTGCGCGACGGCTCGCTGCAGGTCACCCCGGAGATCGTCACCCTGCTGTTCAAGGCCCTCGACCGCACCAAGCTGGTGCTCGAGGGGCTGGCCGCCGACCAGCGCGAACCGGAGGGTGACGACGGCGACCTGATCGAGGAGCTCGAACGGGTGGTGCGGGGCGACGGCGGCGCGGCATCCGCGGGGGCCGAGGCGAAGGCGGAAACGCCACCGGCCGACGGCGAGGAAGCCGCCGCCGAGGCGGGTGCCGGAGACGAAGCCGGAGCCACAGCCGAGGCGGATGCCGGAGACGAAGCCGGAGCCGCCGCGGGCGAGGCCGGGGAGGAAACCGGAGCCGCCGCGGGCGAGGATCCGGGTCCGGCCGAGAAAGCCGCGGCGGACGCCGACGGGAAGCCGGTGCCGAACCCCGAAGGGGCAGCGGCCGCCTCTTCGGCCGGCGGAAAAAAGGGCACCCCGCCGGCCAAGGCCGGATCCGCCGCCAAGCCGACCGCGAGCACGCTGCGGGTCTCGGTGGCTCTCCTCGAATCCCTGATGAGCTGCGTGAGCGAGCTCGTGCTCACCCGCAACCAGCTCGTCCGCCTCGCCCGGGAGATCGGCAAGGTCGAGCTGGATTCGGCGGTGCAGCGGCTGGACAACATCACCACCGCGCTGCGCGAAGGGGTGATGAAGGCGCGGATGCAACCCATCTCCAACGCCTGGTCGGGACTGCCGCGCCTCGTCCGCGAGCTCTCGGCGGCCCTCGGCAAGCAGGTCGAGCTGCAGATGGAGGGTGGCAGCACCGAACTCGATCGCCAGCTTCTCGAATACGTGCGGGATCCGCTGACCCACATGGTGCGCAACGCCGTCGATCACGGGATCGAGACCCCGGCGGAGCGGGTGGCGGCGGGCAAGCCCGAACGCGCCCTGCTGCGGCTCTCCGCCGGCCAGGAAGGCGGCACCGTGGTGATCCGCATCAGCGACGACGGTCGTGGCCTGAACATCGAGAAGATCGGCCGCAAGGCGGTGGCGCTCGGGCTCTGCACCCCCGAGGAGCTGGCCGCGATGTCGCCGCAACAGATCGCCGGCCTGATCTTCGCGCCCGGGTTCTCCACCGCCGACCAGGTGACCAATGTCTCCGGGCGCGGCGTCGGCATGGATGTGGTGCGCTCCAATGTCGAGCAGATCGGCGGCAGCGTGAAGGTGGACACCAAGGCCGGCCAGGGCACCACCTTCACCGTGTCGATCCCTCTCACCCTCGCCATCGTACCGGCACTCATCGTCACCGCCGCCGGTCATCGGCTGGCCCTGCCGCAGCTCGGGATCCTCGAGATCGTGCGCTGCGGTGACCGGGACGAGCGCAAGATCACCACCGTCGACGGCTGTCCCATCCTGCGGCTGCGCGATCAGTTCCTGCCGGTCCTCTCGATGAGGGAGATCCTCGGCCTCGATCGGAACGGGGAAGGCGAGGATCACACCGGCTACGTCCTGGTGCTGGAAGCGGGCGACCAGCCCTACGGAGTGCTGGTCGACGGCGTGCTCGATTCCGAGGAGATCGTGGTCGAACCCATCGCCTCGGTGCTGAAGGATCTCACGGTGTTCGCCGGGGCCACGATTCTCGGTGACGGCCAGGTGGCGATGGTCCTCGACCTCAAGGGCCTCGACCGCCGTCTGGAAGCCCGGAACAGCAAGCAGACGGCCACCCGCGCCAGCGAAGAGCAGGCCGGAGACGAACCCGCGAAGACCTCCCTGCTGCGCTTCCAGGCCGGCAACGAGACCCTGCGGGCGGTGCCGCTGGCCCTGATTTCGCGCATCGAATGCATCGAGCCCGGACGTGCCGAACACTGCAGCGGGCGCACGGTGATCCGTTTCGACGAGGAGCTCGTCCCGCTGGTCGATATCGACGGCAACACCTTCGGGCTCGAAGCCGACGGGCGGCTGGCCCTGATCTTCGCCGATGCCGGCCGGCGCTTCGGCCTCCTCATCGACAAAATCATCGACGTCGTCGAGACCGAGATCCGCATCTCCCTCCGGGGCGGCCCCGAGACGGTGCTGGGGGCGGCGGTGATCGGCGAACGGAGTACCGAGCTCATCGATATCGGCTGTCTCGTGGAGAGCGTCTTCGGCGGCTGGTTCGGAGCCGGCTCGGATGCCGCCGGTGACGCTTCCGCTCCCCCCCGCCGGGTGCTGCTGATCGACGACAGCTCCTTCTTCCGCGCGCTGCTGATCCCCCTGCTCGAGAACCAGGGCTGCATCGTCCGGGCGGTGGATTCGCCGAAGCAGGCGATCGCTCTCTGCGAGGAAGGCAAGAATTTCGACCTCATCGTCTCGGATATCGAGATGCCGGAAATGGACGGTTATGCCTTCATCGCCTGGTGCCGACAGTCGCGCTGGCGGGACACGCCGGTGATCGCCCTCACCTCCAGAACCTCGCCCGCGGACATCCGCAAGGGCGAAGAGCTGGGCTTCGACCGCTATCTGCCGAAGCTCGATCAGGGGGCGCTGTTCCGTGCCGTCGAGGAGCTCGTCGGACGATCCGAGACGAGGAGCCTGTCATGAGCGAGAAGAGCATCGATCCCCGTCACGCCGAGCTGGTACTGGTCGAAATCGCCGGCAAGACCCTGGGCGTCCCCGTGGAGCGGGTTCGCTACGCGCTCTCCTCGCAGCGCCTCGACGGGGTCCCCCTGGCGCCGGCGGCGGTCGCCGGGGTGGTGAACCTGCGCGGCCGGGTGGCGGTGGCCATCGATCTCCGCTGCTGTCTCGAGGGGCGGGGCTCGACACCACCCGAACAGCAGCAATGCCTGGTGATCGAAGTACGGGGCGAGCTCTACGCGCTGCTGGTGGACACCGTCGGCGAGGTCGTCCGCTTCGCCGAAACTGCGGCCATCGACGACAATATCACCGCCTTCGCGCCACGCTGGCAGCACCTTCTCCGTCAGCTCCTGCGCACGGAGGAAGGAATCGTCGCCGAACTCGACATCGAGCGGGTCCTCGAAGTGGCCTGCTCCAACGCTTCCTCCTCTTCCCCCTCCGGAGATGCGAACCGTGAAGTCGTGCTTGGTGGTTGATGACTCGCCGACGGTCCGCAAGATCATGCGGCGGATCATGCAGACGATCGGCTTCGAGGTGAGCGAGGCCGGTGACGGGCGGGAAGCCCTGGCGTTCTGCGAGCGGCAGAAGCCGGAGCTGATCATGCTGGACTGGAACATGCCGGTCATGGACGGGCTCACCTTCCTGCGGGCGCTGCGGCAGATGCCGGGAGGTGACGAGCCGGTGGTCATCCTGTGCTCCACGGTGAGCGAACTCTCCAACATCGAGATCGCCCTCGAAGCAGGAGCCAGTGAATACATCATGAAGCCCTTCGATGCCGATCTCGTGCGCCTCAAACTCGAACAGACCGGCCTCCTGTGAATCATGGCGGACCGATTCCGAAGCAGCGGCGCCGACAGCGCCTATCGCCTCCTCCTGGCCGACGATTCGGGGACCGTCCGGCGGCTGATGCGACGGCTCCTGGATCGTGAACCGGACGTCCGGGTGGTGGCCGAAGCCGAGAACGGGCGAAGTGCGGTGGACATGGTCCGCCAGGCGGCGGCGTCCGGTCAGCCGATCGAGATCGTCCTGCTCGATGTGGAAATGCCGGTGATGGACGGCATCACCGCCCTCGAACGGCTCGCCAAGGTGCGCCCCGCACCGCAGGTGATCATGCTGTCGGCACACACCCGCCAGGGGGCGGTGGTCACCGTCAAGGCCCTGGCCCGGGGCGCCTACGATTACGTCTGCAAGCCGGTGGCCCGCTCCGATCGCAGCTTCGACAGCTTCCGAAGGGAACTGCTGGGCAAAATTCGTGCCGGCGGCAAGGCGCTGCGGATGCGCCGGCAAGCCGGGCCGCGGCCCACCGACTCCCCGGCTTCGACGAAACCGACCGTCGGGCGCGCGACCTCACCGGCACGCCCCGCGGATTCCCCCGCGCCCGCCACGCGCACGGATTCCTCCGTCACCCGGCCACCACGAACGACCTCTCCCCGAGCTGCCGCGGCGTCGCCTGCCCCCACGACCAGGCTCCGAAGTCTCCCACCGCATCCCCGGCCGACGACCGCGACCCGCCCAACGGCCCTCGCGATCGGCAGCTCTACGGGCGGCCCGCAGGCGGTGCTCCGCCTGCTGCGGGATCTCGGCCCGCGGCACGGCATCCCCATTTTCCTCACCCAGCACATGCCCCCCGCCTTCACCGCCGCCTTCGCCGAGCAGATCGCCCAGGAACTCGATCTTCCCTGTTCGGAGGCGCGGCAGGGCGAAACGGTCGAAGCGGGCCGGATCTACGTCGCACCCGGCGATTTCCATCTGCTGGTCGAAGGCCGCCCGGACGACGCCCGGATCCAGCTCAGCAAGAGCCCGCCGGAGAATTTCTGCCGGCCCGCGGTGGATCCCATGTTGCGGAGCCTCGTCTCGGTCTACGGGGAGCGGCTGGTGGCGGTGATCCTCACCGGCATGGGCAGTGACGGGGCCGAGGGATGCCGCGCGGTCGCCGAGGCCGGCGGGCGGATCCTCGTCCAGGATCGGGAAACCAGCGTCGTATGGGGCATGCCCGGTGCGGTGGTCGCCGCCGGACTCCCGGCCACGGTTCTGCCCCTCCAGCAGATCGGCGGCCATTTGCGGACATTGATGAACGGACTTGGCAGATGACCACGAGACAGCTCGCTCCCGAAGACGTGTCGTTCCTCATCGGGCTGGTGCAACGCCATTCGGGCATCGTACTGCCACCCGAAAAGGCCTATCTGTTCGAAAGTCGTCTCCTGCCGGTGGCGAGCCGGTTCGGCTGCGCCGACCTGCGCTGCCTGATCGACCGCCTGCGGACGAGGCCGGGTACGGATCTCCTGGAGGCGACGGTCGATGCGATGACCATCAACGAAACCTCCTTCTTTCGCGACTCCCGCCCCTTCGATCAGCTCCGGAGACAGATCCTGCCGCAGCTCCTCGAACGCCGTGCCGCGGTGCGGCGCCTGCGCCTCTGGAGTGCGGCTGCATCGACCGGCCAGGAGGCCTATTCCCTCGCCATGTGTCTCGAAGAGGCCGGCGAGCGGCTGCGTGGCTGGCAGGTCGAGATTCTGGCGAGCGACATCTCGGTCTCGGCCATCGCCAAGGCGCAGAAGGGAAGCTACTCGCAGTTCGAGGTCCAGCGCGGCGTACCCGCCCCGTTGCTGGTCCGCCACTTCACCCAGAACGGAAAGCAGTGGCAGGTGAAGCCCGGTCTCAAGAAGTACGTTCGCTTCTTCCAGCACAATCTGCTCTCGCCGCCGCGCTTCTCCGGGAGCGTGGACATCGTCTTTCTGCGCAACGTGCTGATCTACATGGACGAACCCACCCGGAGGCGGATCGTCGGTCACATTCTCTCGCGGCTGGCCTCCGACGGCTACCTGTTCGTCGGCAGCACCGAATCCCTGACCGGTCTCGTCGAAGGGCTCGTCCCGGTACCGGGCGCTCACGCCGTCTACCAACCGGTCGCGGCCGCCACCACGCGCGCCACACCCGCTGCCAGCCGGCCCACTACCGCCAACCGTCCCGCCGAAACCGGAATCCGGCGCGGCCTGTCTTCGATGACCATCGGCTCCTCCTGACGGTCCGCCCGGACAGGAGAACCCGCGCGTCTCCACGGGGAGCGGGCAGCCGCGGTCGGCTCGCGTGCCCTCGCACCTTCCTGCCATCGCCCGCCGTCGCCGGCGATGCGCCCCGGCGTCGCCCACGGCGACGGGACGACGGCAGGAAACCGGGCGGGAGGCGATCCTCCGGGATCAACCTGGCGGGACCGAATTTCCCCACCACGTCCGACTGCAATCCCGCCCTGCGGTCCATGGGACCCCGCCAGGAGGCCCCCGGCCGTGCAGCCGGGCGAGAAGCGTGGGCTGCATCGTGAGACCGGGGGGTGCCGACCGTGGTACCGGCGGACCCGGCGTCACGCAGTCCGGGGCCCACTCCCTAGCAGCCGGTACAAGCACTCGATCTCCGTGGCGCGTGGCGCGCGGCTCCCGACGACGACCGGCGAGCGCCGGAAGTTCGCCGCCACGGAACCGCTCATCCATTCGCAGGCGGTGCGGCCCGAGTACCCGCCGCCGGCAACGGCATCCGGCACCCGCCGGCCCTCCCGTCGGATGCGGAAGATCACAGGATATCGATCGTGGTTCCGTGTACGCGGATGCCGGTGGAGATTGATCCGACGCGCAGCGGCGCGACCGTCGCGTCAGCGAACCGTCGCCTCCCATTCGGGATCCGGATTCCCGACCTTCGCGGCGGCGACTTCCGGCCGGCGGCGAACCCGCACCGCCTCGCCCCGGGGTCCGCCATCGCCTGGCGATGCGCAGCCACGGGCCGACGTGACGGGTGGGATGGGCCCCTCCGCGGCCTCCGGGAGGCCGCGGCACGCGGGCTCGCACCGGTCGCCCGGCCCGTCCGGCGGATCCGGCCGACGCGCTCCGCCCGAGGCGTACGGGGACGGCGGTCGCCGGTCACAACCGGTGGCTACGACTTCGTCCCGCTGTGAAGGGTGGCGGCGGTGAGGGAGCCGGGAATTGCCTTCCGGAGCTTCCGAGCCGGGACGGGCAGCGACGGTAGGTGGAAGCGGGCGAAATCGGGCCGACGGCTGTCGGGACGCCGGGAACCCGCCCCCGGCCGGCGGATCCGGAAATCCGGATCCGGAACGACGGGATCGTGGTGGTTGGGGGGGAGATCGGTGCGCCGGCGCGCGTCATTCCTTCCGGGCCGGGAAACCCGTGTCCCCCGGGTGGCCATCGGCGGAAGCGGCGTCGGCCTCCGAGGTAGCGGGGCCGGCGGTCCACGGTGACCGCCGCCACTCGGCGGTGACCGGTGCGGCCGTACCGGGGCGTCCGGACGGGTCGCGGGACCTCTGCAGAGGCGGGGTCGGGACCCGACCGCCCCACCGCCCCGGCCGGATACGGTGCGGGCGCGCTCGTGGAAAGCGGCCGCCCGCCGGCGAATCGGCCCCTCCCCCCTTCGCACCGCCGGGCCGCCCCGGTAACCGGCCGAGCGAGGCCCGCATCTCTCCGACGGCTGCCGTCTCGCGCGATGATCGGGTTCGCCTCGATGCTTGGCCGGGCGATGCACGTCGCACCGGCCATCCGAAGCGGATCCACGGTGGCGGAAAGGTCCGGTCGACCGGCTTCGGGAATCGGAGACCGGGACCGTCCCGTACCGGCACCGCCGGATTCCGTCCGGATCCGGGCGGATGGTTCCCTGCCGCCCCCTCTTCCGGGGACCACACGGGTCCCAACCGGTCCCGCCGAGACGGGGAGCGCCGACAGACGGCCCATCCGCTCCGGCCGGTGGACGGTTCGCGAGCCCCGCTGCCGTGAACCGCGGGGACGGAACCCGGTACGGGGTGGCGGCGATCCGAGGGATGAGGGGGCCCGAGCGCACCACTCGGCACGCGGCCCGCCGAAATTCCGGAACACGTTGCCGCCGGTGGAAGGGAAATGTCGGCGGCGGCAGGCGGTGCCAGGCCGCAAGCGCCTGCGGGCGACCGGCGCCGGCCCGAGCTCGTCCGACCGCGAAAGCGCCCGCCCTTGCGCGGCCGCCCGTCCTCCACCGACGGCGGAGGACGGACCGCGGACAGCAACGCTTACTGCAGCAACCGGAGCAGGTTCTGCGGCAACTGGTTGGCCTGGGCGAGCATGGCGACGCTGGCCTGGGTCATGACCTGGGCCGAGGTGAAGCGGGTCATCTCGGCGGCCATGTCGACATCGAGCAGCGTCGAACGGGCGGCGTCGAGGTTCT
>Ga0256839_1000579_pt1 | contig 46956 bp, 44 predicted proteins | sample 354166metaG_FD_185968 | JGI IMG/M metagenome (GOLD analysis project Ga0256839, IMG submission 185968) | Hydrothermal vent microbial communities from Mid Atlantic Ridge, Atlantic Ocean - 354-166 | ecosystem: Environmental > Aquatic > Marine > Hydrothermal vents | place: Atlantic Ocean: Mid... | reverse complement strand
TGTCAAATCCTTGTATTGGCCCAATCACGCGATCCTGCGTGGAGAATGCCGGCTCCTGTGTCGCGCCCTGATTTTGAGCCTGGGTACAGAACCTTGAACTCTGGATCTCGACTAAGTTCTGAACCTTTGTATGGCGCCGACAACTGCTGTTCACCGCAGCCGCAGCCTCTCGAAGCGCGGCGCTTCATGGGCTGCAGGGCCTTGACCGGGTGCCTGCCGGTTTCAGGATGGATCTGCCGGGACGGCGGAGAATGGGGACGCATTCTCGATCATTTTCGACAAACAGTGCCCACTATTGCCTCGAATGATCGAAAAGCCGGTCTCCATTTCACGCTTGCCTCGATTGAGATCACCTGAATCCGACAGATCCCTGGTTCCACATTCTCCGCAACTCTGCGCGAATTGGGAGTCTCAGTCTTTACCTTTTTCCCAGCCCGTCGTGAGGATGGGAAAACAAACCCGTTTCAGTGTGGCCCCCTGGCCGTGATACAACAGCAAGTGGGGCGAAATAATGTATGTCAATCAATCGACTGGTCCGTTGTCATGATGTACGTTTCCAAGCGGAAACCGCCCCCTGGGCGACATCCGCCGCTGCCTGCATGCTGGTGAATCGCTGCTGGATCCGGTTACACGGAGGTCTCAATGAATTGAGGCGCTTCGGATGTAGTATCCTGTCTGTGTAACGGCGCTCGATTCCTGCGCTCAGCGGGAATGATGCAATTTACATGCAAGTCAGTTGTGAAAATCCGGACCGGATGTTCATACATTATCACGGGGGATAATATAACAGGCTTTCCGGAGTGCATCAAACAGGCTAACCCTATTATTTGACTAAAGAAATTTGAACGCTGCCATGTCAGACGAAAAGCGCCCCGCAGTCCGCCTGGTGGAGATCGACGGCGGACACGAAGGTCAGAGAATTGACAACTTTCTCCTTGCGACCCTCAAGGGCGTGCCCAGAAGTCATATCTACCGCCTCTTGCGCAAGGGCGAGGTGCGCGTCAACAAGGGGCGCATCAAGCCGGTTTACCGCCTGAGAGCAGGTGACGTGGTGCGCATTCCCCCGGTGCGCGTGGGTGTGCGAGCGGTGCAGGGCGACGTACCGGCGGGGCTCGTTGCCCGTCTGGAAGAGGCCATACGCCATGAGGACGACGATCTCATGGTGCTGGACAAGCCGGCGGGGCTGGCCGTCCACGGCGGCAGCGGCATCCCGTATGGACTCATCGAGGCACTGTGTCGCATGCGCCCGGCGCTGCCGGAACTCGCCCTTGTGCACCGTCTCGACCGCGAGACTTCAGGGTGCCTGTTGCTGGCCAAGCGCCGGTCCGTCCTGCTGGCACTGCAGGCCCAGTTTCAGAATGAGGAGATCGGCAAGCACTATCTTGCCCTGGTCAAGGGGGTCTGGCTTGACGGTGAGCGGGAAGTGGCGCTGCCGCTGGCCCGCAGCCGCGCGCAGGGGGGCAGGCGCCTGATGCAGGTACAGCCGGACGGCCGCCCTGCGGTGACGCTTTTTACGCCCCGGGCGTTTTATGCAGGCGCCACGCTCATGGCCGTGACCCTTCGCACCGGGCGCATGCACCAGATCCGTGTCCACGCCGCGTGGCAGGGTCATCCCCTGGCGGGAGACGAAGCATATGGTGATCCGGCATTCAACCGCCACATGAGGAAACAGGGCCTGCGGCGCCTGTTCCTGCATGCCTGGCGCCTGGTATTCCGTCATCCGGCAAGCGGGGAACAGATCTGCATCGAGGCGCCGCTGAGCGGGGATCTCGCCGAGGTGCTGGCAAATCTGCCATTCTCGGGCGCATTGTAATTTCATCCGTTTTTCACTATCTTAGCTTTCCTATGAGCGACCTTGAAAACGATGGGCGCGTATCACCGCTGGGGGAGGGGCTGGTATATGAAGATATTCTGCCTCTGCGGGTCTGCGAGGTGGAGGCGGAGATCCCGGCGCCGCGCCTTTTGTCCATCCAGGAAAGCAATGAAGAAATCCTGCGCATCATTGCGGCCCTGGACGAGCACCACCACGCCGAGGGGACGGACGAGGATGCCGCGCATCACAGCCAGGATCTCGTGCGTATCGAATCCAAGCTGGACCTGCTCCTGGACATGGTTGCCAACATGCTCTCTCACCAGCTGGCCATCCCCCCCGAACTGCCGGTGCGTCTCAATGCGCATGCCATTCAATGGCGCCAGGCCGGGCCGCCCCCGGCAGAGGGACGCCAGGTCCTGCTGGACCTCTATCTGCACCGCAAGTACCCCCGTCCCCTGGTCTTGCCGGGCAGGGTGGCCTCGGTGGAACAGAACCAGGACGATTACCTCGCCGTGGTGCGTTTCGAGGGCATGAGCGAGGCGGTGCAGAACTGGCTCGAAAAGCTGATCTTCCGCCAGCATCGGCGCAGCGTGGCCCATGCCCGGCGCCGGCAGCAGGTGGGTGAAGAAAGCTGAGCGTTTTCCTCCGCCGAGGTGGGGCGACAATATTTTGACATGCTGTATGAAAAACGTTAGCCTGAATTCGCAGCTTTGATTGTTGGATCTTAACAGTAGTGTCTGCGCGCAAAAGGCAGCGCGCGGCAGGAGGAAGCAAGGGCGCTTCCGGACAGGAGGTTCCCTGAGATCAAAGACATAAACCTGAAACCCATGGATTCAGGTTAAAGCATCCAGACAAAAGGGGGGCGAAGCCTGCATGAGCAACAAACCGTCAGGCAAGCAGCCGGCAAAGCATTTGGGGGAGCGAATGGACGCCATGGTCATCGTCGACAGCGATGCGCAACGACGCGCCTGCCTGGCGTCGATTCTCGAATTCATCGATTACGACAATATCCATGCCTGTGCGCCGGGCGGCTGGCAGGACGTGCTGGACTCGCCGGAAGAGGTGGGGGTGTTCCTGGTGGCCCAGTCGGCCATCGAGGCAGATCCTGGCATTCTCCAGTCGCTCGAGGCCTGGGCACCCAAGGCCCCGGTGCTGGTGATGCTCTCCGGCAAGACCCCCATGAAGCTGGATGACGTGGAGGGCAGCCACGTCATCGAGCAGATCAAGCGGCCCGTCAGGTATCAGGTCTTCACCAGCGCCCTGCAGCAGGCGCAGGTCTACCGCGAGAGCCAGGAAAAGAAGGCGCCGTCCCATTCGCCGGAACTGTTCCGCAGCCTGGTGGGCAACAGTCGCGGTATCCGCAAGGTACGCCAGCTCATCGAACAGGTGGCGGGTTCCGATGCCACCGTGCTGATCCTGGGCGAGTCCGGTACCGGCAAGGAGGTCGTGGCCCGCAACATCCATTATCACTCGGCGCGGCGCGACAAGCCCTTCGTCCCCATCAATTGCGGCGCCATTCCCTCGGAACTGCTGGAGAGCGAGCTGTTCGGTCACGAGAAGGGCGCCTTCACCGGTGCCATCAGCGCCCGCCAGGGCCGCTTCGAACTGGCCGAGGGCGGCACCCTGTTTCTCGACGAGATCGGGGACATGGACATGCACATGCAGGTCAAGCTGCTGCGCGTGCTGCAGGAGAAGACCTTCGAGCGCGTGGGCAGCAACAAGACCATCAAGGCCGATGTGCGCATCATCGCCGCCACCCACCGCAACCTGGAGCAGATGATCGAGGACGGCAAGTTTCGCGAAGACCTCTATTACCGCCTCAATGTCTTTCCCATCGAGATGCCGCCCCTGCGCAAGCGAACCGAGGACATCCCCCTGCTTATCAAGGAGATCATCACCCGCCTGCAGCATGAGAAGCGGGGATCCGTGACGCTGACCCAGTCGGCGGTGATGGCGCTCAGCCAGTACCACTGGCCGGGCAACGTGCGGGAACTGGCCAACGTCATCGAGCGGCTGGTGATCATGCATCCCTTCGGCGTGGTGGACCTGCGCGACCTGCCGGAAAAGTATCAGGTGGATCCCGGCGCCCTCAAGGATGCCGTCGCGCCGGACCAGACGCTGATCACGCTGGATCCCTTCGAGGTGCCCCGCCTGCCCCGCGACGGCATCGATCTCAAGGAACATCTCACCAACCTGGAGTGCAAGCTCATCAAGCAGGCCCTGGACGATGCCGAGGGCGTAGTGGCCCATGCCGCCAACCGCCTGCGCCTGCGTCGCACCACCCTGGTGGAAAAACTGCGGAAATATGGCATCCAGCGCGCCGACGAGACGACGTAAGTTTGACGTCTCGGTTCTTTGTGATTTTCAACTGATTGAATAACAAGTAATTAGTAAGTCCGGCATGGATATTGCCTTATCCCGTGGGAATGCGTTTCTCACGAGGAGGCAGTCCATCCATGAGTCCCATTGCAGCCCGCCGCGATTGCACGCCCTGCGAACCTGAAGCCGAGCGTCTGCCATCCGGCGACGCGCAGGCGCCCCGCGAGCGCCGCGCCGCGGCCCGGATACTGGCCCGGATATTGGAGGCCCTGCCGGCCGGGGTGGTGGTGCTGGACGGGCGCGGCCGCATCGTACAGTGCAACGGCCTGGCCGTGGACTATCTGGGCTCGCCGCTGCTGGGGGAGCCCTGGCGGGAGGTCATCGTGCGGGCCTTTCGCGACTTTGGCGACGGGGATGCCGTGCCCCTGCGTGACGGCCGCCTGCTGAACGTGGCCACCAGCCCCCTGGGCAGCGGCCCCGGCCAGGTGCTCCTGCTGCGCGATGTCACCGAAAGCTGCGCCATCCAGGCGATGTTCGATCGTCACCGGCGCCTCGCCGCCATGGGAGAGATGGCGGCCTCACTGGCCCATCAGATCCGCACCCCCCTGGCTTCCTGCCTGCTTTATCTGTCCCATCTCGAACGCCCTGACCTGACGGCGGAAGCGCATCATCGCAGCGTCGCCAGGATCCGCGCCTGCCTGGATCATCTGGAACGCCTGGTCGGCGACATGCTGATGTTCGCCCGGGGCGAACGGCTGGGTGACGAGGAGATCGACGCCACGGCGCTGCTGCGCGAGGTGCGCAGGATGACGGCACCGCAGCTCGAGGCGGGCCGTTGCCGCTTGATCCTGCAGGCACCGGATGCCGCCTGCATGCTGCGCGGCAACCGTGATGCCCTGGTGGGGGTCATGCAGAATCTCGTCGTCAACGCCCTGCAGGCCTGTGAGCGGCGAAGACAGGCCCACGGCGCGGGGACAGAAGCGGCGCGCTACGAGGGGCGGATCGAGTTGATCGTCCGCGCCATCGGCGAGAAAGGCGGCAGTGAGATCCTGCAGATCCTCGTGCGGGACAACGGAACGGGCATGCCGCCCGAGGTTCGGGAACGGATCTTCGAGCCCTTTTTCACCACGCGAAGTGACGGAACGGGGCTGGGCCTGGCCGTGGTGGAGGCCGTGATCCGTGCCCACCAGGGCGTGGTGTGGGTGGATTCCCAGCCCGGCGAGGGGACCACCGTGGGTATCGAGCTGCCCCTTGTCCTCCCTGTCGGCGGCAGCGCCAGACGGAAAACCAGCCAGAAAACCAGCCGGAAAGCCAGTCGGAAAACCGGTCGAGAAAAGAGCAAGCCAAAAGGAGTCATAGATGAATCGATCCAGTGTGTTGATCGTTGAAGACGAACCCACCTTGCGCGAGGCCCTGAGCGATACCCTGGATCTGGCGGGGATTCCCGTGGCCGTGGCCAGCGATGGCAGGGAGGCGCTGGATGTCCTTTCCCGGGAGGAGATCGCCATGGTGGTCAGTGACGTGCAGATGAAACCCATGGACGGCCATGCGCTGCTGGAGCAGATCCGCTCGCACCGTCCCGACATCCCGGTGCTGCTCATGACGGCCTACGGCAGCATCCAGAAGGCCGTGGCCGCGATGCAGAACGGTGCCGTGGATTACCTCGTGAAACCCTTCGATGCCGAGGTGCTGGTGGAGATGGTATCCCGCTACATGAAGCGGGAACTGGCCACCGACGAGATGGTGGCGGAAGATGAAAAGAGCCGCCACGTCGCCGCCCTGGCCATGCGCGTCGCCGCCACGGACGCCACGGTGATGATCAGCGGGGAGAGCGGCGCCGGCAAGGAAGTGATCGCCCGTTACATCCACGTCCATTCGCCGCGAGCCGAGAAAGCCTTCGTCGCCATCAACTGCGCGGCGATTCCGGACAACATGCTGGAGGCCACCCTCTTTGGTTATGAGAAGGGCGCCTTCACCGGTGCCTATCAGGCCTGTCCCGGCAAGTTCGAGCAGGCCCAGGGAGGGACCATCCTGCTGGACGAGATTTCCGAGATGGACCTTGGGCTGCAGGCCAAGCTGCTGCGGGTGCTGCAGGAGCGGGAGGTGGAACGCCTGGGGGGACGCAAGGTCATCGAGCTGGACGTGCGCGTGCTGGCCACCTCCAACCGTGACATGCGCGAAGAGGTCCGGGCGGGGCGCTTCCGCGAGGATCTTTTCTACCGCCTCAACGTCTTCCCCCTCCATCTTCCGCCCCTGCGTGAACGCCCCGCCGACATCCTGCCCCTCGCCCGGCGCCTGCTGGCGCGGGGCGCCGCCCGCTGCGGCCGCCCGGCGCCGGACTTGAGCGCGGCCGCGCAGGAAAGGCTGCTGGGCCATTCCTGGCCGGGCAATGTCCGCGAACTGGACAACGTGCTGCAGCGGGCCCTGATCTTGCAGGCAGGAGATGAAATCGGTGCCGAAGACATCCACTTCGAGGCGGCACCCGGCCTGGCCGCCGGGCATGTCGCGGCAGCCGGTGCACAGGACGACGGCAGGTTGCCGCAGGATCTCAGGAGCCAGGAACAGCGCATCATCATCGAGACCCTGCAGGCCGTCAACGGCAGCCGCAAGGCGGCCGCGGAGAAGCTGGGCATCAGTCAGCGCACCCTGCGTTACAAGCTGGCACGGATGCGTGAGATGGGTATCGCCATTCCCGCGGTGCAGGCCGGTTGAAAGGCAATGAGGAGGTACGGTCATGAGTGAGATCAATGCCAGTCAATTGCTGTCCCAGCTGCAGGCCGCCGCCAGAGCGGCCCAGGGGGGGGTTGGCGTCCAGGAATCCGCCGCGCCACAGCAGGTGGATTTTTCCCAGTTGCTCAAGAACGCCATCGATCACGTCAACGAGAGCCAGCAGGAGGCGGGCGCGTTGAAGAAGGCCTTTGAGCTGGGCGAACGCAATGTGGATATCGCCCAGGTCATGGTGGCCTCGCAGAAGGCGGGGGTCGAGTTTCAGCTCATGCTCAATGTGCGCAATCAGCTCATCTCCGCGTACAAGGACATCATGAACATGCAGATATGAAGACTTTGCTGATGCATGAATTCGCGGCCGGGGGGCGCTCCAGCGGGGACGGGGAATGCGCGGGCGCGCCGCCCCCGGCGCGAAGAATGTGCCGATAAAGGATAGAGGAGACCGCTTTTCATGGCATTGGTAAAGACCGAAGAGATCGTTTCCCAGAGCCGGGGCTTCAACAGCCTGCCGTTTCTGCGCCAGCTGGGTCTGATGATCGGGCTGGCCGCCAGCGTCGCCATTGGCGTGGCGGCGGTGCTCTGGTCGCAGACGCCCAACTACAGTCTCCTGTACAGCAATCTCAGCGAACAGGACGTGAGCGAGATCGTCCAGGCCCTGCAGCAGGTGGACATCCCCTACAAGCTGTCCAAGGACGCCACCACCGTGATGGTCCCGGACAAGCATGTGCACGATGCCCGCCTCAAGCTGGCCAGTCAGGGCCTGCCCAAGGGCATGGGCATCGGCTTCGAGATCCTCCAGCAGGACCAGGGATTCGGCGTCAGCCAGTTCATGGAGAACGCCCGTTATCACCGTGCCCTGGAAGGCGAGCTGGCGCGCACCATCGCCTCGCTGCAGAAGGTGCGCAGCGCGCGGGTTCATCTTGCCATACCCAAGCAGACGGCCTTCGTGCGCAGCCGCAAGAAACCCAGTGCCTCGGTTACCGTGGATCTCTACGCGGGACGGACGCTGGGCGAGGAACAGGTGGCGGCCATCGCCCACATGGTGGCGGCCAGTGTCCCCGACATGGACGTGGAGCAGGTCACCATCATCGATCAGCGCGGACGCCTGTTGACGGCGCCGGAGGGCTCCAGCGACCTGCGCCTCACCGCGACCCAGTTCGAGCACCGCCGGCGCGTGGAGGAATATCTCATCAAGCGCATCGAGGACATTCTGACCCCCATCATGGGCGAAGGCGCGGTGCGGGCCCAGGTGTCGGCGGACATCGACTACACCGTGGTGGAACAGACCCGGGAGAGCTACAACCCGGATCTGCCCGCCATCCGCAGCGAGCAGACCATTGAGGAGCAGAGTACCGGCAGTTCCCTCGCAGCTGCCGGCATTCCCGGCAGTGTCTCCAATCAGCCCGGTGCGGCTGGCGAGCAGGATGCCGCAGGCGGACAGCCAGCGGAAGGCGCTTCCGCGGCGCCGGCCCAGCCGTCCACGAGCACCCGCCGCGTCACCCGCAACTATGAGCTGGACAAGACCATCAGCCATACCCGCAGCGGTGGCGGCACCATCCGGCGCCTCTCGGTGGCCGTGGTGGTGGACGACAAGACGGTGATCAACGAGGACGGCGAAGCTGTCAAGAAGCCCCTGTCCCAGGAGGAACTGGACCGGCTCACCAGCCTGGTCAAGGAGGCAGTGGGTTTCGATGCCCTGCGCGGCGACCGGGTGAACGTGGTGAACACGGCTTTCACGCAACCCCCCGAGCCCGAGCCTCTGCCCGAGCCGTCCCTGCTGGAAAGCGGCATGCTCTGGGATATCGGTCGTCAGGCGGCGGGCGTGCTGCTGGTCCTGTTCCTGGTGTTCGGCGTGCTCAAGCCCGTGATGCGCGAACTGGCCTCCAAGGGCAAGGCGCTTCCCGCCGCTGCGGGCAGTGCCGCTCTCCCGGAAGGCATGACGGAGGACCAGTTGACCCTGAGCGGTCCCCAGGGCATGGCACAGCTTCCCCCTGGGCAGCAACAGCAATCCGACTATGAGGCCAATCTCACCGCTGCCCGCACCCTGGCCGCCCAGGATCCCAAGCGCGTGGCGCAGGTGGTGAACAACTGGGTGAGCAACGAATAGGGAGCAGCGGACGCACATGGCCGACAACAAGTTCAGTTCGGGTGTCAGTGGTCTGGAACGGGCCGCCATCCTGCTGCTCAGCCTGGGAGAGCAGGAGGCGGCCGAGGTGCTCAAGCACATCGGTCCCAAGGAGGTGCACAAGGTCAGCACCGCCATGGCCAGCCTGAGCAACGTGAGTCGCGAGCAGGCAACCGCCGTGCTGACCGAGTTCGTGGAGACGGTGAGCAATGAAACCGCCTTCGGCGTCGGTTCCCGGGAATATCTGAAGAGCGTGCTGGTCAAGGCACTGGGCGAGGACAAGGCGGGCAACATCATCGACCGGGTGCTCATGGGAGAGGATGCCGGGGGCCTGGAACAGCTCAAGTGGATGGATCCCCGCGCCATCGTGGAGATCATCAAGCTGGAGCATCCCCAGATCATCGCCGTGGTGCTGTCCTATCTCGATCCGGAGCAGTCCGCGGAGGTGCTGTCCCTGCTGCCGGAGAAGATCCGTCCCGACGTCCTGCTGCGCATCGCCACCCTCGACCGTCTCCAGCCCTCGGCGCTGCAGGAATTGAACAAGGTGATCGAGAGCCAGTTCAAGGGCAATGCCCATGTCAAGTCTTCCACCGTGGGCGGCATCAAGACCGCCGCCAACATCCTCAACGTGATGGAGCCGTCGGTGGAGGAAACCATCATGGATCAGATCAACGAATTCGATGCCGACCTGGGAGAAAAGATTCAGGACCTGATGTTCGTGTTCGACGATCTCGCGGCGGTGGACGACCGTGGCATGCAGGCCCTGCTGCGCGAGATATCCTCCGAGACGCTCATCCTGGCCCTCAAGGGTGCCGACGATGCCGTGAAGGAAAAGGTCTTCTCCAACATGTCCAAGCGCGCGGCGGAGATGCTGCGCGACGACCTCGAAGCCAAGGGTCCGGTGCGCCTGAGCGAGGTGGAGGCGGCGCAGAAGGAGATCCTGGCCGTGGCGCGGCGCCTGTCCGAGTCCGGCGACATCGCGCTGGGTGGCAAGGGTGCAGAAGAGTTCGTCTAAGATCATCGCCGCCACCGCGCGCGAAAACTATGCGCGGTGGTGCCAGCCAGATGTGGGCGACGCCGGCAGTCGCGGCGCCGCGCCCATGATGACCGCGGCCGATCTGGAGAAGATCCAGCAGCAGGCCTACGAAGAGGGGCTGGCCCTGGGCAAGCGCGAGGGACTGGAGCAGGGGCGTGCCCTGGCGCAGGAACAGGCCCGGCGGCTGGCGGCGCTTTGTGATCAGCTTGCAAGGCCCCTGCAGGCGCTCGATGAAGAGGTGGTGGACGAACTCACCGCGCTGGCCATCGCCGTGGCCCGCCAGATCATCCGGCGGGAACTGAAGGCCGATCCGGGCCAGGTGATGGCTGCGGTCCAGGGCGCGCTGGCGGAACTGCCGGCCGCCTCGCGCAATGTCCGCATCTATCTCAATCCGGAAGACATGGCACTGGTGCGCGAGGCCCTGCCGGGCGAGCCGGGTGGGGCCTGGCAATTGCTGGAGGACCCCGCCGTGGGACGCGGCGGTTGCCGCGTGGCAACCGATACCTCGCACATCGATGCCACGGTGGAAAGGCGCCTGGCGGCCGTTGCCAGCGAACTCCTGGGAGGGGAGCGCAGCGATGACGGCGATGGTTGATGCCCGTGCCGGCCGCTGGCGCGAGCGCCTGGCCCGGCGCCGCAAGCGGCTCGCGCAAGCATTGCCGCTGGTGGTGGAAGGCCGGCTCACCCGCATGGTGGGCCTGACCCTGGAGGCGGTGGGTTGCCGGGCGGCTGTGGGCGAGCGCTGCCTCATCGCCGGCCGCGACGGCCGTCCCGTGGAAGCGGAAGTGGTGGGGTTCTCCGGCGAGAAGACCTTTCTCATGCCCACCACGGAAGTCCAGGGTATGGTGCCTAATGCGTCGGTGATGCCTGCCGGGCGCAGTTGTGCCTTGCTGGGCGGGCCGGGACTGCTGGGACGGGTGCTGGACGGGGCCGGGCGCCCGCTCGATGGCAAGGGGCCGTTATCCTGCGAGACGCCTTTGCCCCTGGAGCCCGAGCCCATCAATCCCCTCGCCAGGGCCCGTATCCGCGAACCCCTGGATGTGGGGGTGCGTGCCATCAATGCCTTGCTGACCATCGGGCGCGGCCAGCGCCTGGGCCTGTTTGCCGGCAGTGGCGTGGGCAAGAGCGTCCTTTTGGGCATGATGACCCGTTATACCGAAGCCGATGTCACCGTGGTGGGGTTGATCGGCGAACGGGGCCGCGAGGTCAAGGAATTCACGGATTCCATTCTCGGCGAGGCGGGCATGGCGCGCGCCGTGGTGGTGGCCACACCGGCCGACATGCCGCCCTTGATGCGCCTGCACGGGGCCTGGCTGGCCACCAGCATTGCCGAATACTTTCGCGACCAGGGGATGAAGGTCCTGCTGCTCATGGATTCCCTGACCCGCTTCGCCCAGGCCCAGCGCGAGATCGCCCTGGCCATCGGCGAACCGCCGGCCACCCGGGGGTATCCCCCCTCGGTATTTGCCAGGCTGCCGCGGCTGGTGGAGCGTGCCGGCAATGGTGTGGAAGGCGGCGGTTCCATCACGGCGCTCTACACGGTCCTCACCGAGGGTGACGATCTCCATGACCCGGTGGCGGATGCGGCACGCGCGATCCTCGACGGGCACATCGTCCTGTCGCGGGATCTCGCCGATGCGGGGCATTATCCCGCCATCGACATCGAGGCTTCCATCAGCCGGGTCATGAATGACATCACCGCTGCTGCTCATCAGGCGCAGGTGCGGCGCTTCAGGTCACTCTATGCAGCCTACCGCGCCAACCGGGATCTCATCGCGGTGGGGGCCTACCGCCGGGGCGGCGATCCCCGCCTGGACGAGGCCGTGGACTATCAGCCGCGCCTCGCGGATTTCCTTCAGCAGGGCGTGGAGGAGAAGGTGACACTGGCGCAGAGCCTGGCGCAATTGACAACCCTGTTCGAGTCTTCACCTCCCGCGCAGGTACCCGAAACGCCGGCACCCCATATGCAGTCACCTCGGGCGCAGGTGTAAGGGACTTCATTGGCTGAATGGGTGCGACAGGGGCGCAGGTGAGATGCAAAAGGGAGGCGGGATGAGGATCCGTAGGATCAGAAGCCGGGAAAACAGTTGTTACCTCGTACCTCGATCCCCATCCTGTCATTTCGACCGGAGGGAGAAATCCTGTCCCACTGCCTCCCAAGATTCCTCGCTGCGCTCGGAATGACAGGGATACTGTCATTTCCCGCTGCGCTCGAAATGACGAGGTATTGAGGCTTTCATTGGTGAATAGACGTGACAGGGTTGCAGGTGAGCCGGCACGGTAGTCCGATGATGAAAACCCGCATTAACCAGACCGCGCATATCAAGATCTGATTCAAACAATGACGAGACCATCGTATGGCACGGAAACGAAAGTCGCAGCGCATGGAGACGGTGGTCCGGCTGGCCCGCCATGATGAAAGGTCAGCGGGACAGGCCCTGGCCCGGGCCCGTCAGGTGCTGGAGGCGCAGCTGCAGCGCCTGCAGGAACTGGAAGACTACCGCCGCGACTACGCCCGTCGGTTCAGCGAACTGGGCGGTGGCGGTATCGACATGGCCCGTCTCAATGAATACCGCCGTTTCATCGCCCGTCTCGACGAGGCCATCCGTCAGCAACGCCAGCACCTGGAACGTTGCCAGGAGGCGGTGGAGCACAGCCGGCAGGCCTGGCAGCAGGCCCGTCTGCGTCACCAGGCGGTGGACGACTACCGCCAGCGTTGTGTCCATGAAGAACGCTGTCGGGATCTGCAATATGAGCAGAAGGAAAGCGACGAGCGCGCCCAACGCCAGGGCCGCCCCAGATGAAACCCGTCCTGTAGCCTGTATGAAGCGCCGTGGGAGCGCAATCCAGGAAACCAGGCGGCAAACCCACACACCCGGATTACGTTCCACTCCATCTGCGACGCATTTTGATATGGATAATTAATGATGAACAGGGGGTGAACGGTCTGCGTGAAGATCGCTGGACAAGCTGCTGGCACAATACTTGCCTTTTACGTGGAGGACTCAACGTAAAAGGTGCATGATGCTCCCTCAGACCACACCCCTGCTGCCGGCTGGACCGCCGCCGGACAACGCCTCTGTTGTTGCCGCGGGCAATGGCATGGGTGTCCGGCGCGGCCCGGCAGACGGCCAGGCAGGTGTTCTGGCCGGGTCTGATGCCGCCTTTTCCCAGGCCGGCATGCCGCAGGAAGGCGGGCCGGACGCCGGGGGGGTGAGGCCGGCACCGTCTCCACACGCATTCCAGGAAACCTTTCAGGCCGTACTGGACGGCCGGTCGCTGCCCCATGTGGGCTTGTCTCCGGGCTTGTATCCGGATCTGGCGGCGCAGGCGGCCGGCGAAGACGGCCGGTTCTGGTCGGCCGGCGGCAAGACCTTGCCGCTGCCGCCGATGTCTTCCCCCGTGCTGCCGGAGGAACAGGCCGATACCCTGACGGAGGAAAACGCCACCGCGGCACCGCCGGTCCTGGCGGGAGACGTTCTGGAGTGGGCCCGCATTGGCGGTGACTTTTTCCGATCGGTTTCGCCTGGCGTGGCAAGGGAGGGACATGAAGCGGGTGCCGCGGCCCTGCAGGTCACTCAGGGGGAACGGCGTGAGCCTGCCGGTTTGAATGATGTGCTGCGCCTTTCCAATGCCCCGTCGGCAGGGGACAGGGACGGCGGTGAGCCTGCATTGCAGCAGGCGCTTTCCGTGGCCCGGGGATTGGTGAGCGGTGAACGCAGCGCAAGTCCGGGACTGCCTCGCGGCGAGGCCCGCCTGCGCCTGGATGGGTTGGCGGAGACAGGACCGGCGCTTTCCCACAACACCGATATCAATACCACAACGCAGGGGCAGCAGGCGGTCGCGAGCGCCGGACTGTGGCCACAGAACGCACCGCCCGCCGCCGAGCGGAACCCGGTCTCGCTCATGCTGCAGGCTCCCCTGCAGCAACAGGCCCAGTGGGGCGAAGAGATGGGACAGCAGGTGAGATGGCTCGTCTCACAGAAGCTGCACGTCGCCGAGCTGAAACTCAATCCGCCCCAGCTCGGTGCCATCGAAGTACGGGTAGTGGTTCAGCAGGACCAGGTGAATCTCCACTTTTCCTCCCCCCATGCCCTGGTGAGGGATTCCATCGAGGAGTCCTTGCCGCGCCTGCGCGAGATCCTGCAGGGTAACGGCTTCAATCTCGTCAACGTGGATGTCTCCCAGCAGGATTCGGCAGGCCAGCGCCACCAGGCCGGTACCGACTTCATGGCCACGCCACAGGGGGGCACGTCACCCGCCGGCAATGGCGAGGTGGTGGATGATGCGACCCTCACAACCTCCCTGTCACACCAGGGCCTCTTGGATCTCTATGCCTGAAGTTCCATTCCCTGGATTACGGTCCTCCAAATCTCATCCAGGCTACCCTGCTTCTTTGTCATTCCGAGCGCAGCGAGGAATCTGGGGCAACTGGCACAGGATTTCTCCCTTCGGTCGAAATGACATCATCCTTGCCATTACCAGTCTCCTTGTCATTCCACCCTCCTTGTCATTCCGAGCGCAGCGAGGAGTCTGGGTCCACTGGCACAGGATTTCCCCCTTCGGTCGAAATGACATCATCCTTGCCATTACCAGTCTCCTTGTCATTCCACCCTCCTTGTCATTCCGAGCGCAGCGAGGAATCTGGGACCACTGGCACAAGATTTCCCCCTTCGGTCGAAATGACAGAGAAAAGAGGTCGAGATGACAAGATGGAATGGTAGAGATTTCAGGGGAGTGAGGCTGAGGTGACAACCGGGGTATGGTTCCGGCGGAGGAGGTGGATCTGGTGGCAGCGGGGGTAGTGGCAGTACTTGTACTATCAATATCGACAACGCCATAAGCTACGCGGCGTACATCGGTACCCTGGGAGCCATTCTGGATTTCGGTGATATGGGGTCGGGCGTGCTCACTGGCGCAGACGTTTGTCAGGAAGAAAGAATGGGACTTGCGATGGAATTTCTGGTGACCTGAGTGCGACGGGTACTGCTTGGTCACTGTCCGTCACTATGGCAGTAGACAATCTCCAGGATACTTTTGGTGATCAGGATTATGAGACCATCAGCGGGACATTAGCCATAGACAACAGTTCGGAGGATGGGGTTCTTATTACTACGAAGATTACCGGTTCAGTACAGGTCTCCGGCATGGATAGCAGCGGGGAGTATTCATACGAAGTCAGCGACATGAATCTCTCTGGAACCAGCGACAGCAGCAACGATGCCTATAGTGGAGGCTATGATGGTAATGTCAGTGAAAGTGGTCTGGGCGCCTTCGGTATCGTGACTGTTACCAAGTTTTCCGGGGTGGAACCTGCCATGCCCGATACAGGCGTTGCCAAGGCGACAGCAAATGACGGGTACAGTGTCACTCTGACGGTCCAGGATGCCACAAACATTTCCCTGGAAGTGGATACGGATGGAGATGGGATTATAGATGGCACAGTCAATACCACCTTGGATAAGCTTGGCGAGTCTTAACAGCAATTGAAGAGCAGCAGTTCACCGGTGACGATGCCGGAGGGAAGGAGTCGAAGTTTGAAAGCGCTCTTCGTCCTGAAGGCAGAATAAGGGGTGGAGGAATGCTTCCTCCGCCTCTTTTATTAACCCGGCAACAATATATGTCATGTTCAGCCGCCGCGTGCGCGCACGCAGCAAGGCGGCGGAGCGCCGCTGTAGTCATTCTACAGCAAGCTTCGCCAACACCGTCTGCGTGCGCGCACGCGGCGGCCTTGCCATATGAATTTCAACAAGTCAGGCGTTTCAGGCAGGCGCCGGCTCGGTGTTGCGGCACTTGGCAAGGGCCGGGCCATTCCCTGCGTGCCGCGCCTTGATCCAGCGCCTGCCTGAAACGCTGAACACGATATATATTGTTGCCGGGTTAATATTATGCTTTTTTGCTTTCCCTCTGTGAGTCCACTGCAGACTAAGTACATTGATCTCGGCAACGTGACGTGGCCGGAGATATTCGCGGCCATGGGGCCGCTCCAACAAGGTGACGTGTGCAGGAACGCCTCCCGGCGCGAAGGGAGATCTCGACCGTCTCTTTGATTATCCACTGGACTGCAGACACGCCTTGTATTCCGTGTTGTCATTTCAACCTCACTCCCTGTCATCTCGACCATTCCATCTGTCATTTCGACCGAAGGGAGAAATCCTGTGTCAGTGGCCCCAGATTCCTCGCTGCGCTCGGAATGACAAGGAGGGTGGAATGGCAAGGATGATGTCATTTCGACCGAAGGGAGAAATCCTGTGCCAGTGGACCCAGATTCCTCGCTGCGCTCGGAATGACAAAGAAGCGTCATTTCGATCACACCCCAAAGTCTGATCGACGATATCGTGGCTCATTTCGCTGGCCCCCTGGTCAAACTTTTGTCACCTTCCTTTCGTCATTAAATAACTGGTTGATAAATCATGGTTAATATCATCTTCATGCTCTGGCACAGCAATTGCTAACCAGAGGGGGGGACAACTTCTTGAAGGGAAGGTACCGACATGGCGATCGATGAGACGATGGACGACGAAGAGGTCGTGGAAAAGAAGCCCAAGCAGAAATCCAATCTGCTTCTGATCCTGCTGCTGGTGATGACGACGCTTCTTCTGCTCGCGGTGAGTGTGGTGGCGACGCTGTATTTTACCGGCGCCTTCAACCAACAACAAATTGTCGAGAATACTTTGGAAGGGAATGACAAGGGAGGACAGAAAGGAGACAAGAAGAACAGAAAGGAAACAAGTCCTCCAACTTATGTTCAGTTGGGGGATCCCATGGTGGTCAATTTCGTTGTGGACAACCAGATCCGTTATCTCCAGGTGCAGATGGAAGTCATGACGAGAAAGGCGGAAATGGCCGACAAGATCAAGACCCACATGCCGCTGATCCGCAACAACCTGTTGCTGATGCTCAGCGACCTGGATTACGCCACCATCAGTTCCTTCAGCGGCAAGCAGAAGATCCGCGCCGAGGCCCTGGCCGAAGTGCAGAGCATCATGAAGGAACAGGAGGGCGACCCGGCGGTGGAAGAACTCTATTTCACGACCTTCGTCATGCAGTAAGGCGTCATGGCCGTCAACGATCTGCTCACTCAGGATGAAATCGATGCCCTCCTGCACGGGGTATCCAGCGGCGACGTCGAGACGGAGACCGATGAGCCGGTAGCCGAAGGGGAGGCCATCTCCTACGACTTCACGAGCCAGGACCGCATCGTCCGCGGGCGCCTGCCGACGCTGGAGATGATCAATGAGCGTTTCGCCCGTTACCTGCGTATCAGTTTCTTCAACATGCTGCGGCGCACGGCGGAGATTTCGGTGGCCGGCGTACAGATGCTCAAGTTCGCCGAATATGTCCACAGCCTGTTCGTTCCGGCGAGCCTCAATCTCATCCGGGTCAACCCGCTGCGCGGGACGGCGCTGATCGTGTTCGACCCGAAACTGGTTTTCACCATCGTCGACAATTTTTTCGGCGGCGAGGGACGCTTCCATGCCAAGATCGAGGGGCGCGAATTCACGCCCACCGAGCAGCGCCTCATCCAGATCATACTCGACCAGTCCTTCAGCAACATGAAGGAGGCGTGGAATCCGGTCATGACCATCGAGCCGGAATATCTCAACATGGAGGTCAACCCCCACTTCGCCAATATCGTCAGTCCCAGCGAGGTGGTGGTGGTGTCCACTTTCCACGTCGAGCTGGAAGGCGGCGGTGGCGACATGCACATCACCATGCCCTATTCCATGATCGAGCCCATCCGCGAACTGCTGGATGCCGGGGTGCAAAGCGACCGGGTGGATACGGACGAGCGCTGGCTGGTCGCCCTGCAGGAGGAAATCATGCTCGCGGAGGTGGAACTCAGCAGCACCCTGGTGGAGACCGAACTGTCCATGCGCGAGGTCAACGCGCTGCAGCCCGGCGACATCATACCGGTGGAGCTGCCGGCCACGGTGACCGCGGTGGTCGAGGATATTCCCGTGTTCCGTGGCGTGTTCGGCGTGTCTAACGGCAAGAATGCCATCAAGGTCACGGAACTTATCCGTGTCCAGAGTCACAAGCAACTGATACCTGTCGCAGGAGGTAGTCATGAACGATGAGACCACAGGCAGCGAGGACGATTGGGGCGCGGCCCTGGCCGAGCAGGCGGCCGCCGGGGGCGGTACCGCTGGCGACGATGCGTCAGGGAATGCGGCAGGAGGGAGGAATGGCGATGGAGCGGATTACCAGCGCGCCGATTTCCAGAATCTGCAGGACGAAGGCGCGGAGGGCGGCCTCGGCGAAAGCAATCTGAGCATGATCCTGGACATTCCCGTCACGGTCGCGGTGGAGATCGGCCGCAGCAAGGTCACCATCAGCAACCTGCTCAAGCTCAATCAGGGTTCTGTCGTGGAACTGGACCGGCTGGCGGGAGAGCCCATGGACGTGCTCGTGAACGGGACGCTCATCGCCCACGGCGAGATCGTGGTGGTGAACGAGAAATTCGGTATCCGTCTCACCGACATCATCAGTCCCACGGAGCGGGTCAAGAAGCTGAAATGAATCTGCTGGAGGAGAGACTGTCATGACGTCCGAGCCGGCTTCCGTTGCCCAGTTGCTCCAGGTGCTTACCAGCCTGATCCTGGTGCTGGGCGTGATATTCGGCGCCGCCTGGTTTTTCCGCCGCTATGGCCGCTTCCAGGGGCTGGGCAGCGACGACCTGAAGGTCGTGGCCGGTCTCTCCGTGGGACAGCGGGAGAAGGTGGTCGTCCTGCAGGTGGGCGATACCCAGATGCTCCTGGGGGTCGCGCCGGGAAGGGTGCAGACCCTGCACGTGTTTTCGTCTCCGGTGATCGAGGCGGAGCAGGGCAGCGGCCGCAAGGCCGGAGGTTTTCCGGATTTCCTGAAAGGCGAACTGAGAAAGAAGACGGGATCATGATGAAATATGCTGTGCTTCTGTCCTTGTTGCTGATCTCGCCCCTGGCCTGGGGCGAGCCGGGCCTTGCCGCGGTCACGGTGACGGGCGGGGAGGGCGAGGCCCAGACCTACAGCCTGAGCATCCAGTTGCTGATCCTGATGACGGTCCTCACGCTGCTGCCGGCGGCGTTGATGACCATGACCTCTTTCACACGCATCATCATCGTCCTGGCCATTTTACGCCAGGCCCTGGGTACGGTCCAGACGCCCACCACCCAGACACTCATCGGCCTGGCCCTGTTTCTCACCCTGTTCGTGATGGCGCCGGTGTTCAACAAGGTGTACAGCGAGGCCGTGCAGCCCTACATGAACGAGGAGATCACGGTGCAGGAGGCCATCGGCAAGGCAGCGGCACCGTTTCGCGAGTTCATGCTGGCCCAGACCCGCCACAGCGACCTGGACATGTTCTCCCGAATTTCCGGGGAAGAGGCACCGGAGACGGTGGACGACGTGCCCTTCTCGCTGCTGGTGCCGGCCTTCATCACCAGCGAACTGAAGACCGCCTTCCAGATCGGGTTCCTGATCTTCATTCCCTTTCTGATCATCGATCTCGTGGTGGCGAGCGTGCTCATGTCCATGGGTATGATGATGCTCTCTCCGCTCATCATCTCCCTGCCCTTCAAGATCATGCTGTTCGTGCTGGTGGACGGCTGGGCCCTGATCCTGGGGACGCTGGCTTCGAGTTTCTATGTCTGATGAACTGCTGACAGGAGGGGTGCGATGACGCCGGAGTCCGTCCTCACCATCGGTCAGAACGCCCTTTATCTGACAGTGTTGATCCTTGCCTTGCTGCTTCTGCCGGCGCTGGCCGTGGGGCTGCTGGTCAGCATGTTTCAGGCCGCCACCCAGATCAACGAACAGACCCTGAGTTTCATTCCCAGGTTGCTGGTGATCTTTCTCGTCATGATCTTCGGCGGTTCCTGGATCATGCAGAGTATGATCACCTTTACTGTCCGGCTGATCTCTGAAATACCCCAGTTGATCGGCTGAGGCGTGCCGGCATGATCCATGTCAACAGCGCCCAGCTCATCGAGATCATCGCCGCCTATCTCTGGCCCTTTTTCCGTATCGCGGCCCTGATCACGGTCGCGCCCATCTGGGGTACCCGCATCATTCCCATGCGCGCCCGTATCGGCCTGGCCGCGGCGCTGACCGTGATCATCGTGCCCCTCATCGAGTCCACGCCGCGGGTGGAGCCTTTCAGCCTTGCGGGGATCATGGTGACGGCCAATCAGGTTCTCATCGGCCTGATGATGGGCTTCATGCTGCGCCTGGTCTTCAGCGCCCTGGAGACCGGTGGCCAGATGATCGGCATGACCATGGGACTCGGTTTTGCGCAGATGAACGATCCTGCCAACGGCGTCACGGTGCCGGTGGTCAGCCAGTTCTATACTCTCCTCGCCACTTTGATCTTCCTCGCCCTGAACGGCCATCTGGTGCTTATCGATGTGCTGGTGGACAGTTTTCGTGTCCTGCCGGTCGATGACATCGCCATCGGCACGGGCGGGCTGTGGGCCTTGCTCGGCTGGGCCGGCTGGATCTTCAAGGGCGCGGTGCTCATCGCCCTGCCCACGGTGACGGCGCTGTTGCTGGTCAACATCTCCTTCGGTGTCATGATGCGTGCTGCGCCCCAGCTCAACGTGTTTGCCATCGGTTTCCCCATCACCCTGACCCTGGGATTCGTGTTCATGCTGGTTTCCCTGCCGGTCTTCCTGCCCCAGTTCGAGGGGCTGATGGACAATGCCTTTCTGTCGCTGGCCGAGATGCTGAGGAAATAAAGGAGCGGTGAAGGCATGGCGCAGGAGACGGCACAAGAGAAGACCGAACAACCAACCCCCAAACGGCGTGCCGATGCGCGCCGCAAGGGGCAGGTGCCCCGTTCCCGGGAACTCACCACCATGGCCGTGCTGCTCACGGCCGCCGCCGCGGTCCTGTTCCTGGGGGAGCAGATACTGGCGGACCTGCAGGCAATGATGCGCGAGGTCTGGCAGCTGCGCCGCGACGATCTGCTGGACGTGCAACGCATGTCCGCCATTTTCATGGATGCCATGGGTGACGCGCTGCTGGCCCTGATGCCGTTCTTCGTCCTGGTCACGGCCATTGCGCTGTTTGCGCCCATGATCCTCAGCGGCTGGAACTTCAGCGCCCAGGGGATGGCATTCAAGTGGGAGAAGCTCAACCCCGTCAAGGGAATGGGCAGGATTTTTTCCATGCGCAGCCTCATGGAACTGGTGAAGGCCCTGGCCAAGTTCGGCGTGGTGCTGGCGGTTACCCTGCTGCTGCTCTGGCACGACGTGGCGGATCTGCTGGCACTGGGCACACAGCCGGTGATGGCGGGTCTGGCCGGCGCGGGCGAGTTGCTGAGCTGGTCCTTCCTCGTGCTCAGTTCCGCCATGATCCTCATCGCCGCCGTGGATGTACCTTTCCAGTTGTGGGACTACAACCGCCAGTTGCGCATGACGCGCCAGGAGGTGAAGGACGAGTTCAAGGACACGGACGGCAGCCCGGAACTCAAGCGCAAGGTGCGCGAGGTGCAGCAGGAGATGGCACAGCGGCGCATGATGGAAGAGGTGCCCAAGGCCGACGTGGTGATCACCAACCCCACCCATTATGCCGTGGCCCTGCGCTATGAACAGGACACCATGGCGGCGCCGGTGGTGGTGGCCAAGGGCCGGGGACAGGTGGCGGCCCGTATCCGCGAAGTGGCCATGGAATACGACGTGCCCGTGGTTTCGGCACCGCCCCTGTCCCGCGCCCTCTATCACAGCACCGATCTGCAGCAGGAGATTCCCGCCGGCCTGTTCATGGCCGTGGCCCAGGTGCTCGCCTATACCTATCAGTTGCGCCGCCGACGTTACCGGCGCAGTGACGAGGTGACGACCATGGACGACCTGCCCATTCCCGACGAGCTGCGTCGCGACGATTGAACGCCCGGAATTTCTTGAAGCTGGAGGAGGCCGATGGCTGACACGACATTGATGATGAATCTGCGCGAGGTGGGGCGCACCGGCATGGTGGGGGCGCCGCTGCTGCTGATCGCGATCCTGGCCATGCTGGTGGTTCCTTTGCCGCCGGCCCTGCTGGATCTCTTTTTCACCTTCAACATCGCCCTGGCACTGGTGGTGGTGATGGCCAGCGTCTATACCCGCCGGCCGCTGGATTTCGCCACCTTTCCCACCGTCCTGCTGCTGGCGACGCTCCTGCGCCTGGCACTCAACATCGCCTCCACCCGCATCGTGCTCCTGGAGGGCCATACCGGGACCGATGCCGCCGGCCATGTCATCGAGGCCTTCGGCGAGTTCGTGGTGGGGGGCAATTACGCCGTGGGCCTGGTGGTGTTCTCCATTCTGGTGATCATCAATTTCGTGGTGGTGACCAAGGGCGCGGGACGTATCTCCGAAGTCAGCGCCCGCTTCACCCTGGACGCCATGCCGGGCAAGCAGATGGCCATCGATGCCGACCTCAATGCCGGCGTCATCGACCAGGAGGAGGCGAAACAGCGCCGTGCCGACGTGGTGGCCGAGGCCGATTTCTACGGGGCCATGGACGGCGCCAGCAAGTTCGTGCGCGGCGACGCCATCGCCGGCATCCTCATCCTGTTCATCAATATCCTGGGCGGTCTGGCCATCGGCATGATGCAGCACGACATGCAGTTCTCGGAAGCGGTGCGCAACTATACCCTGCTGACCATCGGCGATGGCCTGGTGGCGCAGTTGCCCTCGCTGGTCCTGTCCACGGCCGCCGCCATCATGGTGACCCGCGTCTCCAGCGAGCAGGACATGGGGGGGCAGATCATCAGCCAGCTCCTGGACAACCCCCGTACCCTGGCGGTGACCGCCGCCGTGCTGGGCGTGCTGGGCCTGCTGCCCGGCATGCCCAACGTGGTATTCCTCACCCTGGCGGGGGCCGCCGGGGGCGGGGCCTATCTCATCCATCGACGGGGCAGGGCGGCCACCGAAGTGCAGGCCGCGCCGCCCGAGCCGGAAGAGGCGCAGCCTGCGGAACCCAGGGAGCTGAGCTGGGACGACGTGGTGCCGGTGGACACCATCGGCCTGGAAGTGGGCTACAAGCTGATTCCCCTGGTGGACAAGAACCAGGGCGGCCAGCTCATGGGGCGCATCAAGGGCGTGCGCAAGAAGCTGACCCAGGACCTGGGTTTTCTGATTCCTTCGGTGCACATCCGCGACAACCTGGAACTCCCGCCCAACGCCTATCGCATCACGCTCATGGGGGTCACCGTGGGCGAGGCCGAGGTCCACCCGGAGCGCGAGCTGGCCATCAATCCCGGCCAGGTCTTCGGTACCCTGGCAGGAATCCCCACGCGCGATCCGGCCTTCGGCATGGAGGCCGTCTGGATCGAACCCGCCCAGCGTGACCAGGCGCAGACCATGGGTTACACGGTGGTGGATGCGACGACCGTGATCGCGACCCATCTCAATCATCTGTTGCAGACCCATGCCCACGAGCTGCTGGGCCGGGAGGAGGTGCAGCAGCTTCTGGACAACCTGGCCAAGAGCCATCCCGGCCTGGTGGAAGGGCTGGTGCCCGATACCCTCCCCTTGGGCGTGGTGCACAAGGTGTTGCGCAACCTGCTGGAGGAAAAGATCCCCCTGCGTGACATGCGTACCATCGCGGAATGTCTGGCGGCCGAGGCCCCCGCGAGTCAAGATCCCGACGTATTGACCCGTGCCCTGCGGGTGGCATTGGGACGTCTGATCATACAGAACATCAATGGCTTACGACCTGATCTTCCTGTCATTACGCTCGATCCGGCGCTGGAACAGTTATTGCACGAGTCCATGCAGACCGAAGGCAGGGGCGGCGCAGGGCTGGAGCCCGGCCTGGCGGAAAGGATACACCGCTCCCTCATGGAGTCGGCGCAGCGCCAGGAAGCGGCCGGCCAGCCGGCGGTCTTGCTGGTATCGGCCCTCTTGCGGCCCATGCTGGCGCGGTTCGTGAAGCAGAGCATACCCAATCTTCATGTGCTGTCGTATGACGAGATACCGGACAACAAGCAGATCAAGATCGTGGCCAGTATCGGTCACAGCGAGCCCAGTGCGTCCTGACGCCGTGGCAGGCGCAAGGAAACAGGACTGCATCGGTATTCCGCAGGCAAACGGGTAAGGACCGGGTTGAATGATCATCAAGCGCTATTTCGCACCGAATATCCGCCAGGCCATTCGCAAGGTGCGCGAGGAACAGGGGCCCGACGCCGTGATCCTGTCGAACCAGAAGGTCAGGGGTGGGGTGGAGATCGTGGCCGCGGTGGACTATGACGAGTCCGTGTTGCACCGCGCCGCCGCGCCCGTCACGGCATCTGGAACGGCATCGGGCATCGCTGCTGCGGCCGGCGATTCCCCGTCCGGTGACCTGTCCGGGACAGGCGCCCGTACAGGAACCGGAACAGGAACCGGAACAGGGGTGGGCAGCGCGCGCAAGAGAGACGCGGCAGCGGGACGCAGGGATGCCGGGGGGGGTGTCGGGCCTGACCCTCATATGAACCCTGATATGAACCCTGGCATGAACCTTGATATGAACTGGGGGGGGGACGGTGTGGGGGAAACCGGGAGCCGGGCCGGCGGTGACCATGGTGAACGGCATGGCCAGGCAGGGGGCAGGAAGGGACGCCGGGCGCCGGAGATCGTCTGGAGCCAGGAACCCACCCTGGTGGAGATGCGCAGTGAACTGCAGCAGTTGCGCCACATGCTGGAGCACCAGCTTTCGGGGCTGGCATGGGGGGAACTGGCGCGTCGCAGTCCCCGGCGCGCGGAACTCATTCAGCAGCTCATGAAACTGGGGCTGGGGTCGACATTGTGCCGGGAACTGGCCGCTGCCGTGCCCGATGGGGGGGAAGAGGGCGAGCAGTTGTGGCAGCAGGCCCTCGCCTTGCTGACAGGGCGCCTCGTGACGGCTGCAGAGGATCTGCTGGAGACGGGGGGTGTCGTGGCCCTGGTGGGGCCGACGGGCGTGGGCAAGACCACCACCGTGGCCAAGCTGGCGGCACGCTATGCCCTGCGTTACGGCAAGCGCCACGTCGCCATGGTGACCATCGACAATTACCGCGTCGGGGCCTACGAACAGTTGCGTACCTACGGCCGGATACTCGATATCCCGGTGCGCCTGGCAGACAACCACGAGGAACTGATGGACATTCTGGACGATTTCTGCGATCGCAGCCTGGTGCTCATCGATACGGTGGGCATGAGCCAGCACGATCACAATCTCCTGCAACAGAAAACACTTCTGGACGGTAATGGAAACAAGATGAAAAAGATTCTGCTGCTTGCGGCGACCAGCCGCCTCTCCGGCGTCGAGGATGTGATCCGGTCCTTCAGCATCTTCGATCCCCAGGGCTGCATCATCACCAAGCTCGATGAATCCACTTCCCTGGGCGGGGTGCTCGACGGCTGTATCCGCCACAGCCTGCCCGTCGCCTATGTGTGTGACGGTCAGCGTGTCCCGGAGGACATCCATCCCGCAAGGCCCGTCACCCTGGTGAGCCGTGGGGTGGAGATCATGGCGCGGGCGGGCGACAAGATCGAAGATGAACTGATGCCCATGGGCTTGGGGAGGGAAGTGGCCCATGCTTGTTTCTGACGTGAATTTCGGACAGGTGACAGGCCTGCAGCGCATCGCCAATCCCCGACCGGTCCGGGTCATCGCCGTGACCAGCGGGAAGGGGGGCGTGGGCAAGACCAATGTCTCCGCCAATCTGGCCGTGGCCCTGGCCAAGGACGGCAAGGAGGTGCTGCTCCTGGATGCCGACCTGGGACTGGCCAACGTGGACGTCCTCCTTGGCCTGCAGACCAGCAACAATCTCTCCCATGTCGTCAGCGGCGAGCGCAGCCTGGAAGAAATCATGGTGACGGGGCCGGCCGGCCTGCGCATCATACCCGCCGCCTCCGGCGTGAAGAGCATGGTGGAACTGAGCCATGCGGAGCACGCCGGCCTGGTGCGGGCCTTCAGCGAGCTGAGTTTCAATCCGGATGTCCTGCTCATCGATACCGCGGCGGGCATCTCGGACAGCGTGGTGACTTTCGCCCGGGCCTCGCACGAGGTGCTGGTGGTGGTCTGCGACGAGCCGGCGTCCATCACCGATGCCTATGCCATGATCAAGCTGCTCAACCGGGAACACGGCCTGTATCGCTTTCGCATCCTGGCCAACATGGTGCACAGCAGCCAGGAAGGCAATGCCCTGTACCGGAAGCTGGTCAAGGTGACGGACCGATTTCTCGACGTGGCGCTCAGTTACAGCGGTGCTATCCCTTATGACGAATATCTGCGCCGGGCGGTGCAGAAGCAGCGTGCCGTGGTGGATGCCTATCCCCGCAGCAAGGCGGCGCTTGCCTTTCGCAAGATGGCGCACAAGGCGGCGGCCTGGCCGCTGCCGGAGCAGGCCAGCGGCCGGATCGAGTTTTTCGTGGAAAGACTGTTTGGAACCTCCAACGACAAAGTGGCGACTCTATGAACAACGTAGCGATGTATATCTCACTGCAAAAAGAGGACAACGAATACGCCGACCTGGTGATGCAATACGCGCCATTGGTGAAACGGATCGCCTATCACATCATGAGCCGCCTGCCGCCCAGCGTCCAGGTGGACGATCTCATCCAGTCGGGGATGATCGGTCTCATCGAGGCGGCGCGCAATTACGACGCCGGCCAGGGCGCCAGTTTCGAGACCTATGCCGGTATTCGTATCCGCGGCGCCATGCTGGACGAGATCAGGAAGGGCGACTGGGCGCCGCGCTCGGTGCATCGCAAGGCGCGCCAGGTCGCGGAAGCCGTGCGCGAGATCGAGAACGCCACCGGCCGCGATGCCCGGGATCACGAAGTGGCCGCGGCCCTGGACATGAGCCTGGAGGAATATCACAAGACCCTTCAGGATGCCAGCGGCTGTCGCCTGCTCAGTTTCGAGGACATGGGGCAGGGGGAAGACAGCTTCGAGGCAAAAAGCGACAAGGGGATCACGGGACCGTTCGAAGGGGTGCAGAAAGAGGACTACAAGCGCAATCTGGCCGAGGCCATCGCCGGTCTGCCGGAGCGGGAACGCCTGGTATTGACACTGTATTACGAAGAGGATCTCAACCTGCGTGAAATCGGGGCCGTCATCGGGGTCAGCGAGTCACGAGTCAGCCAGATTCACAGCCAGGCGCTGATCAGGCTTCAGTCACGGCTTGGCCATCTGTTCAACGATTGACGGAGATACGGAGGTAACCTTGGACAAGAACATGAAAATCCTGATCGTGGACGATTTTTCCACGATGCGCCGCATCATCAAGAACCTGCTGCGCGACCTGGGCTTCAACAATACCAGCGAGGCCGACGACGGCACCACTGCCCTGCCCATGCTCAAGAGCGGCGGTTTCGACTTCCTCATCACCGACTGGAACATGCCGGGCATGCAGGGCATCGACCTGCTCAAGGCCGTGCGCAGCGATCCCGAGCTGTCCAGCCTGCCGGTCCTGCTGGTAACGGCGGAGGCCAAGAAGGAGCAGATCATCGAGGCTGCCCAGGCGGGCGTCAACGGCTACATCGTCAAGCCGTTCAATGCCGCGACCCTCAAGGAGAAGATCGAGAAGATCTTTGAACGGATTTCAGCGAGCAGCGCCTGAGGGGCGGTGTCCGCCTACCCGGAGGGGGAGAGTCTATGAACGAAAGGATCGTCAACAGTGAACAATGTCTGGCGCAGGCGCGGGAACTGGTGGGTCTGCTGGAGGCGGGGCGCACCGAGGATGCCGAGCGGGTGCTCGGCGACCTGACCCGTATCTACGAGACGGAGATCTTCCGCGAACTGGGCAAGCTCACACGCGAGCTGCACGATACCCTGGCGAGTTTCCAGGTCGATTCCAGGATGACGGACATCATGGAGAACGAGCTGCCCGATGCCAAGGAGCGCCTCGACTATGTCATCAGGATGACGGAACAGGCGGCGCACAAGACATTGAATGCGGTGGAAGAGTCCATTCCCATCTGCGACGGCATCGTGACCGCGACGGAGGAGATCAGCGACAAATGGCGCAAATTCCTCTCCCGTGATATGACGGCGGCGCAGTTCCGGGAGATGGCCAGAGAGATCAGCGAATATTTCGAATCGGCCACCGAGCGCACCGCGGCGCTGCGTGCCTCTCTCAACGAGATCCTCATCGCCCAGGATTACCAGGATCTCACCGGCCAGACCATCCGCCGTGTGATCAGGCTGGTCCAGGAGGTGGAAGACAGCCTGATCAACCTGATCCGGATATCGTCACGCCGGGGTGATGGCAACAGTGCCGAGGCGCCGGAGCGGCACCGGTCCTCCGGCCTGCAGGGGCCACAGATTCCTGGCCGGGAAGACAGCGATGCCATGAAGAGCCAGGATGAAGTGGATGAGCTTTTATCGAGTCTGGGATTCTGAGGCGAGACCATGTCCTTCACAGAAGACGAAGAAATTCTCCAGGACTTCCTGGTGGAGGCCACGGAGATCATCGAGCAGCTGGGAGAACAATTGGTTGACCTGGAGACCAGCCCCCAGGATACCGAACTCCTGAACGCGGTCTTCCGTGGCTACCATACCATCAAGGGTGGAGCGGGGTTTCTCAATATCACCTCCCTGGTGGAGATCTGTCACCGCACCGAGGACGTATTCAATGTCCTGCGCCAGGGCGAGCGCCTGGTCGATGCCCAGCTGATGGATGTCATACTCAGTGCCCACGACGTGGTCACGAGCATGATCGAGAGCGTGCGCCAGGGGGAGGAACCTCCCGCCGCGGATCCCGCCCTGCTGCGCCAGCTCGAGGCCTACGCGCAGCCCGGGGATGTCTCGCCCGATGTCGTCCAGCCTGCAGATGCGGCCCGGGAAGTGTCTCAGGCGCCCGACGTGGAGGCCGGCCAGGGAGAGGCCCATCAGTTCGCGGAACAGGCGGCAGGCAGGCCGGGAGAGTCTGCCGGAGATCCTGCACCGGCCGCACCCGGCGGAGATGACGAGATCACGGATGAGGAATTCGAGGCGCTGCTGGACCAGCTGCACGGCGGTGCCGCCCCCGCGGGCGTGGCGGCGCAGCAGGCGGTGCCTGGCGGCACGACGGCAGCCGAGGACGGCAATGCTGCCGGAGAAAATGCCGGAGAAAATGCCGGAGAAAATGTCAGGGAAGCCCCAGAGAAACAGGAATCCGCGGCCGAAGGGAATGCCTCCGACGAGATCACCGACGAGGAATTCGAGGCACTGCTGGATCAGCTCCACGGGGGTGGAGCGCCCGGCATGGCCAACCCCGGCGTGTCCGGTGCCGCTCCTGCCTCCGCGGACAAGCCGGCAGAGCCGGTGCGAGCCGCTGCACCCGCCGGCCCGCCTGCACCGCCGGCAGCACCTTCCGGCCAGCCACCGGCCGCCGCCGGGCAGGCGGCGGCCAGGGCGGGAAACGGAAAGGCGGCTGGCCGCTCATCATCGGCCGCGTCCGGAAAGGGGGCGAAGAAGGAGAGTGCCCAGAATGCCTCGGAGGCCACGGTGCGCGTGGATACGCGGCGCCTCGACGACATCATGAACCTGGTGGGCGAACTGGTGCTGGTGCGCAACCGCCTCATGACCCTGGAATCCTTGCGCGCCGACGAAGAGATCGCCATGGCGGTGGACAACCTGGACCTGGTGACTTCCGATCTGCAGGCCGCGGTCATGAAGACGCGCATGCAGCCCATCAAGAAGGTATTCGGCCGGTTCCCGCGGGTGGTGCGCGACCTGGCGCGCAGCCTCAACAAGGAGATCAGCCTGGAACTCATGGGGGAAGAGACAGACCTGGACAAGAACCTGGTGGAGGCGCTGGCCGACCCCCTGGTGCACCTGGTGCGCAACGCCGTGGATCACGGCATCGAGATGCCGGATGTCAGGGAGAAGGCCGGCAAGCCCCGTACCGGCACGGTGGTGCTGTCCGCAGAACAGGAGGGAGACCACATCCTGCTCACCATCACCGACGACGGTGCCGGCATGGACGCGGAGGTGCTGCGGCGCAAGGCCGTGGAGAAGGGCGTGCTCGACGAGGAAGCCGCCGGGCGCCTCAGTCCGCAGGAGTGCTACCAGCTCATCTTCATGCCCGGTTTCTCGACCAAGGAGCAGATCTCCGATGTTTCCGGGCGCGGGGTGGGCATGGATGTGGTGAAGACCAAGATCACCCAGCTCAACGGTACCCTGAGCATCGATTCGGAGCCGGGCAAGGGGACCAAGATCATCATCAAGGTGCCGCTCACCCTGGCCATCATGCCCACCCTCATGATCAAGGTGGATGAACAGATCCTGGCGCTGCCGCTGGGCAGTGTCGCCGAGATCTTTCATCTCGACCTCTCCCGCACCAACGTGGTGGACGGCCAGGAGGTCGTGCTGGTGCGCGACGAGGCGCTGCCCCTCTTTTATCTCAAGAAATGGCTGCTCAACGGCAGTTACGGCAGCGGTGACTGGCCCAGGGAGGGACACGTGGTGGTGGTGCATGTCGGTTCGCGGCAGGTGGGATTCGTGGTGGACAAGCTGCTGGGACAGGAGGAAGTCGTGATCAAGCCTCTGGGTGCCCTGCTGCACGGCACCAAGGGAATTGCAGGGGCCACGATTACGGGTGACGGACGGATCTCGCTGATACTCGATGCGCCCAGTCTGCTCCAGCATTATGCACATGTGATGTAGGGAGTGATCATGTCGGTAAGCGTGCTGGTTGTGGATGATTCGGCCTTTTTCAGAAAACGCATCACGGAAATACTGGATGCAGATGCCCGCATCGAGGTCGTCGGCACCGCCGCCAACGGCCGCGAGGCCGTCGAGTGCGTCTCGCGCCTGAAGCCCGACGTGGTCACCATGGATATCGAGATGCCGGTGATGGACGGCATCGCGGCCGTGCGCGAGATCATGGCCACGAACCCCACGCCCATCATGATGTTTTCCTCGCTCACCACTGCCGGTGCCCAGGCCACGCTGGATGCTCTGGAGGCCGGGGCCGTGGATTTTCTGCCGAAACGGATGGAGGACATCGCCGGCAACAGGGATCTGGCGAGGCGCATGCTCTGTGCGCGGGTGCGCATCATCGGGGCACGCGGCCTGCAGCGCCGTCCTGCCGGGCACGGGGAGCTGGCAAGGGAACCTGCAAAAGGGCCGGCCAGGGAAGTGGCGCGCCGTCCGGGGCGCGAGGTGCGCCCCCTGCCACATTGCGATCTGAGCCGTTACGAACTGCTGTTGATCGGCACCTCGACAGGGGGGCCTGCGGCCCTGCAGGACATATTGAGTGCCTTGCCGCGCGATTTCCCCCTCCCCATCGTGCTCATCCAGCATATGCCGGCCAGTTTCACGCCGCCTTTCGCCGAGCGGCTCAACGCCCTTTGTGAGATCACGGTGAAACATGCCAGGGACGGCGATGTGCTGCGGCCGGGAACCGCCTGCCTGGCTCCCGGGGGTTCGCAACTGGTGCTGAAGCGCGATGGCGAGAAGTACTGCGTGCGGATCGTTGCGCCGCGTGAGGGCGAGACCTACAAGCCCAGCGTGGACGTGACCTTTGCCTCCGCGGCGCGGGAAGTGCAAGGCAGGGTGCTGGCCATGATTCTCACGGGGATGGGCGCGGATGGACGTGAAGGCGCCCGGCTCCTGAAACAACGCGGCGCCACCATCTGGGCCCAGGATGAGGCGAGCTGCGTCGTGGCCGGCATGCCATCGGCGGTGATCGAGGCCGGTCTGGCAGATGCCGTTCTGCCGCTCAACCAGATCGCCCCTGCGCTGCGGCAGATGAGGTAGCACATGGATATTCTCAGTCTGATGGGCATAGCCTTGGCTTTCATCGCCATCCTGGGTGGGAATATCCTGGAAGGAGGGCATACGTCTTCGCTGATACAGGCGACCGCCTTTCTCATCGTCGGTGGTGGCACGGTGGGCGCCATCATGCTCCAGACACCCATGGATATCTTCATGAAATCCCTGAAAATGGCCGCCTGGGTGATCTTTCCGCCCAAGCTGGCGGCCAGCGAGGCCATCGAGAAGATCGTCAACTGGAGCAACATCGCCCGCAAGGAAGGCCTCCTGGGCCTTGAGTCACTGGCCGAGAACGAGCCGGAACTCTTCGCCCGCAAGGGGCTGCAGCTGCTGGTGGACGGCAGCGAACCGGAGGCGATCCGCAACATCATGGAAGTCGAGCTGAGTACCAAGGAATACAAGGACACCCAGGCGGCCAAGGTCTACGAGGGCATGGGCGGCTATGCGCCCACCATCGGCATCATCGGTGCCGTCATGGGCCTGATCCATGTGATGAACAACCTCGCCGATCCCAGCAAGCTGGGGTCGGGTATCGCCGTGGCCTTCGTTGCCACGATCTACGGCGTGGGGCTTGCGAACCTGTTTTTCCTTCCCATGGCCAACAAGCTCAAGGGCCTGATCCACGATCAGACACAGTTCAGGGAAATGATCATCGAAGGGGTGGTATCCATCGCCGAAGGCGAGAATCCGCGCAACATCGAAACCAAGCTGCAGGGTTATCTTGCCAAATAAGCCCGGTGAAATGAGTCAGACATGGCACGCAAGAAGCCCCATGAGGAACACGAGAATCATGAACGTTGGCTGGTTTCCTACGCCGACTTCATCACTCTTCTGTTTGCCTTCTTTGTCGTGATGTATGCCATCTCATCGGTCAACGAAGGAAAATACCGGGTGCTCTCCGATGCCCTGGTGGCCGCCTTCCGTTCCTCTCCCAAGTCCCTGGAGCCCATCCAGATCGGGAGCCTGTCCAAGGCCCCGGTGATTTCCACCGCCCAGGAAGACCATCGGGATCCGGCTGTTGTGCGATTGCCAAAGATGTTTGTCTCTCAATCGCGGTCCATGGAGGGGGAGGTTCGAGATCCATTGATGGATGAAAAATATCTGACTGGTGACGACCAGGTGAATATCGGCAAAATTGCTGATGAGGTCGAAGAAGCACTGTCTGAACTCGTAGATCAAGGATTGATAAATGTTGTGCGCAATGTACTCTGGATCGAGGTCGAGATCAGGGACAGTATCCTGTTTCCCAGCGGCAGTGCGCAGCTCCAGCCGGACGCCATCCCCGTATTGGAGGAAGTGGCGGGCATCCTGCGTGAATTTCCCAATCCCATCCGCGTCGAGGGTCATACGGACAACGTGCCCATCAATACCATCGTCTATCCCTCCAACTGGGAACTCTCGGCGGCGCGGGCGACCAGCGTGGTGCGCCTGTTCGCCGAGGCCGGTATCGTACCGGAGCGCATGGTTGCCCAGGGCTATGGCGAGTATCGCCCCGTAGCCGGCAACGACACGCCGGAAGGCAGGGCCAGGAACCGGCGTGTGGTGATCGTGGTGCTGGCGGACAAGACCGTGGAGCGTCTCCTGGGTGACCGGGCGATGGCGGCGCAACGACGCTTCATTATGCCAGCGGCAGCGGGGCATGAGAGCGCCCAGGAAGAAACACAGGGCGATGAAGCTGTCGCGGCACAGGCGCCGCCAGCGCGGGAATCGGCTGAAACGCCCGTGGGAGCGAGGGAGGCGCGTGCCGGAAACACGGGTACGGCCGAAAAGAGCGCGGTGGCGATGGAAACAGCCATCCCGGAGGTGCAGGCCGGCGAGCCTGGGGCAGCCGCATCGTCGTCGCAGGCCGCGGCGGACGCTGCGCCTGAAAAGGGCACCCGTCGAAGCGGGCCGCCACCGCGCCTGGTACGGTGGCGCAGCGCAACGGCCGGCAGCGTGCCGGTGCCGGCTCCTTCCATCAGCAGTCCCGGCAGCAGTCCCGGCAGCAGTCCCGGCAGCAATCCTGGCCCCTTGCCCATGGGCCTGGGCCTCTCGTTTCTCGGCCCGCCCATCAAGCTGGGCAGGCCCGTCACGCCCCTGGCTCCCGTTGCGGCCCCGTCCAAAGCCGCACGCAAGCCGGAGCCTGCCGACGCGGCGCCTCCGGCGACAGCCGTGCCGGGCGAGACCCTCTCCGAGATCACCCGTTCACCTCTGGGTGGGAAGTGAAGCACATGCATGTCTGGGCAATAGCCAATCAGAAGGGCGGTGTCGGCAAGACCACGACCACGATCACCCTGGCCGGCCTCCTGGCGTCGCGGGGTTGTCCCGTGCTCGTGGTGGACCTGGATCCGCACGGTTCGTTGACCAGTTATCTGGGGGGTGATCCGGACAGCGGTCAGGCGGGGGTCTATGAATTGTTCGCAGGCAGTGCCATCACCCGCGACGGCCTCATTCGCCAGACAGCGGTCAACAATCTCTTTCTTCTGCCGGCTTCCACTGCGCTCTCCACCCTGGATCGCCAGCTGGGCGCCCGACATGGCAAGGGGCTTGTGCTGCAACAGGCCCTTGCAGGGGTGGAAGAGAACTTCACCCATGTCCTGCTGGACTGCCCGCCCATGCTGGGCGTACTCATGGTGAATGCGCTCGCCTGCAGCAGCGAGCTGCTGATCCCCGTGCAGACCGAGTTCCTGGCCTTGAAGGGGCTGGAGCGCATGCTCCATACGCTGGGCATGGTCAATCACGCCCGGCGCCGGCCGCTGTCGCATCTCATCATCCCCACCATGTACGACCGCAGGACGCGCGCCTCGGCACAGGCCCTGGCCAGCCTGGAGGCGGGCCACCGTGCCCATCTCTGGCCATCGTACATTCCGGTGGATACCCAGTTCAGGGAAGCGAGCCGGGCGGGCAGGCCCATTTCCCACGTGGCGCCCTGGTCCCGGGGCACACGCGCATACAGCGAGCTGCTGGCTTACCTGCTCGGTGCGCGTGATGAGGGTGAGGCCGCTTGTTCGGCGCTGGCAGGATAAGATCATGTCCTTCCCCCGGCTCTACACGCAACAAGAGGCCCTGCACCACTATCTCGATTCCCTGCTTGCCGAGATTCCGACTGCTCCGGAGGCAGAGGGAGAGACGGCGGCAGAAACGGTTGCCACGGGCCTGGAGGACCGGGGCGCACATGAGGAGACAATCTCGCCTGACACGTCGGCGCCGCCCTGTCCCCCCGCCTGGACACAGGCGCCTTTCAAGGTGCTGGTATTCCAGTCGGGCGGCATACAGATGGCAGCGCCCCTGGTACAGCTCGGCGGCGTGGTCAAGGAGGCTGCACTGGCGCGACTGCCTCATATGCCGTCCTGGAGCCGGGGCGTCCTGCAGCACCGGGGGAGGCAGGTGCCTGTGGTCGATATCCCCGCCCTGCAGGCGGTGGCGGATGGCTTATCCATCCCGCCCAGGGCAGGGACTGCGGCCTGTTACATTCTGCTGGCCGAAGGGCGCTGTGCCCTGGCCTGTGACGAGGTGGCGGAGATGGTCACGGTGGAACCTGGGGAGGTGAGATGGCGGCGGGGCAGGGGAAGGCGGCCCTGGTGCGGCGGCATCATCACGACCCGCATGTGCGTCCTGCTGGATGTGGAGTCCCTGTGCGGCATGCTGGGGTAGGTGCCCTATTACCGTGCCCAGGGCGGCGCTCCTTCATCGCATTGATGACGTCCTCTGTCATTCCGAGCGCAGCGAGGAATCCGGGGGCAGTGGCGTGAGATTTCTCCCTTCGGTCGAAATGACAACATTCCTGTCATTCCACCTTGCCTTGTCATTCCGAGCGCAGCGAGGAATCTGGGGCCGGTGGCATAAGATTTCTCCCTTCGGTCGAAATGACAAAGGAGCGAGGTCGAAATGACAAAGGAGTGAGGTCGAAATGACAGGGGGCTGTTGGCCGAGTTCCCCTTGTCATTCCGAGCGCAGCGAGGAATCTGGGGCCGGTGGCGTGAGATTTCTCCCTTCGGTCGAAATGACAACATTCCTGTCATTCCACCTTGCCTTGTCATTCCGAGCGCAGCGAGGAATCTGGGGGGCGGTGGCATAAGATTTCTCCCTTCGGTCGAAATGACAAAGGAGCGAGGTCGAAATGACAAAGGAGTGAGGTCGAAATGACAGGGGGCTGTTGGCCGAGTTCCCCTTGTCATTCCGAGCGCAGCGAGGAATCTGGTTGCCAGCGAGTGCCTTCCGCAATCGATGGGGCCTGAAATATGGCATGAAATATGCCTGATTTTTATACAGCAGATTCCGGCAACGGGAAATTGACGTCATTGTGGACCAGTCGAGAGGTGTTGTCATGCAACAAAGCAACCTGAAGGTCGAAGACGATGTCATCCAGTGGGTGACATTCCGCCTGGCGGACGAGAATTACGGCATTGCCGTGATGCAGGTCCAGGAAGTGCTGCGTGTCTCCAAGATCACGCCGGTGCCCGGGGCGCCCCCCTATGTGCTGGGCATCATCAACCTGCGGGGCAACGTGGTGACGGTGCTCGACACCCGCAACCGTTTCGGCCTGCCGCCCAAGGAGGTGGATGACGCCTCGCGCATCATCATCATCGAGTCCGAGGAGAACGTCGTCGGGCTGCTGGTGGACAGCGTGGCCGAGGTGGTCTATCTGCGGGCCTCGGAGATCGAGAGTTCTCCCAACGTGGGCAACGAAGACAGCGCCCGCTACATCCAGGGTGTCCACAGCCAGGACGGCAAGCTGCTCATTCTCGTCGATGTCAACAAGCTGTTGACCGAGGAAGAGTGGCAGGACATGGCCGAACTGTGATACCGCCGGGACAGGGGCGCGGAGGGCCGTGGAACGATGGCGGAAATGGGCAACATCAGGCCCGTTGGCCCCGTCTTTCCGCGGCGTCCCCCCGGGCGGGTCAGGCCGGGGGAGCGCCGTCCCGATCCCGGCAATCAGCAGCGCCGGCCGCCGCAGCAGGGTGAGCATGAGCGGCAGCACGAGCGGGACGACGACCACGAGTCCCACATCGACGAGTATGCCTGAGAGCTTTCGATGGAACCCCTGCTGATCTATGTCCTGCTGGGCCTGGCCTGCGTGCTGCTGCTGGTGAATCTGGCTCTGTATCTTCGCCTGCGCCGGCTCATCCAGGCACACACTGGCCCGGGAGACCGCCAGGCCGATGCCCTGCGCACGCTGTCGACCGAGATCGGGGCCCTGTGCAGTGGCGCCAGCGGCATGAGCGAACACCTGGGCCGGGTGGAACAACAGCTGCGTCGTCTCCAGGAACGCCAGGAGCAACTGGAGATGCGCGATCCTGTCAACCGGGAATATCACCAGGCCATCAAGCTGATCCGCAATGGTGCCGGTATCGAGGAACTCATCGAGCACTGCGGCCTGGTGCGCGCCGAGGCGGAGCTGCTGATGCGCCTTCATGGAACGCCGCATGAAGACGATGCCTCCCGTCGCCCCGTGACGTCGGTGTAGGTTCCAGAGGCGCCTCAGGGCAGGTCGAGGCGCATCGAGGGCGCGGGCAGGCCGATGTGATTGCCTTGTGCGAGGTGTATCCCGTAGCGCCGCAGCAGTTCCAGGATCTCCTCGTTTTCCACGAATTCCGCGACGACCTGCTTGTTCAGCGTGCGGGCCACTTCGATCATGGACTTGACCAGGCGCTGATCCACCGCGTCATAGACCAGGTTGCGGATGAAGCTCCCGTCGATCTTGAGATAGTCCACGGGAAACTGCTTGATGTAATTGAAGGAGCTGAAACCCGAGCCGAAATCGTCCAGGGCGAATCGACAGCCCAGTTCCCGCAGTTTGTGAATCATGTCCCGGGTCTGCACATAACTGGCGGTGGCGGCCGTTTCGGTGATCTCGAAGGTGATGCGGCCGGCTGCCACGCCGGTGGTCTCCAGCTTGTCCCGGATCAGGGCGGGCAATTGCGGATCCTGGAAGGCATACATGGAGAGATTGATGTTCAGCGTCAGGTGATCATAGTCCGCGGGGAGCTGGTGGAGGATGTCGATGGCATGATTGATGACCCACAGGTCGATGTCGTGGATCAGCCCCATGCGTTCGGCCACGGGAATGAAGTTGTTGGGCAGGATCAGGCGGCCGTCGTCATCGATCATGCGGATCAGTGCCTCGTGGCCGTGAACCTTGCCGCTGGCGACGTCGATGACCGGCTGGAAATACAGGCGCAGGCGGTCGTGGGCGATGGCATCGCGGATGCGCGGCACCCAGTCCACGGCACTGCGGATGAGATGGCTCTCCCTGTCGTCGTGGCTGAACAGGTGGACCGTGTTGCGTCCCTGGGACTTGGCCTCGAAGCAGGCCTGGGCGGCGCGGGCCAGGGCCTCGCTGGCGGTGATTTCATCACGGGGATCGATGAGCGCCACGCCGATGCTGGCGCCGATGTGATATTTCCGTTCATTGGCGGTGAAGCGGAATTCGTCGATAATCCGGCGCAGGGTCTCCGCGGTCTCCAGGGCCTCCTTGCGGCAGGTGTCTTCGAGGAGGATGGCATATTCGTCGGAACTGATGCGGGCCAGGATGTCTTTTGCAGCCACTACCTGACGCAGTTGATTGGCAATACTCATGAGGAAGCGGTCACCCACGGCATGGCCCTCGGTGTCGTTGATGACCTTGAACTGATCCAGGTCGATATAGAGCAGGGCGCTGCTCTGGCGGATATTGCGTGACCGATAGACGGCGGCTTCCAGCGCCTGTTCCAGGCGGCGCCGGTTGCACAGGCCGGTCAGTTCGTCGTGGGAGACCAGGTACTGGAGACGCGCCTCGATCACCTTGCGTTCGGCCAGCTCGCTTTCCAGCTCCAGTTCGTGATGCTGGCGCAGCTCCCGCTCCGTCTTCAGCAGCAGGGCGGAAATCACCCGGGGGACCAGTTCCAGGCGCTGCACGGGCGTGAACACGATGTCCGTCGCGCCGGCGCGGAAGGCCGCGTAGATGGCATCCTCCTGCCAGCGGCCCTTGGATGCGATGATGATGAGCGGGATGTCGCGCAGGCGCCGTTGCGCGCTGATGGCATCGCACAGGGCCAGCCCGGCCTTCCTGTCGCGCGTGATGTCGAGCAGAATGAGGTCGGTGCGGTGCTGCCTGTTCTGCAGCCTCTTGATGACCACCGTCTGCTCGCCATCCTTTTCCTGGTTGTGGGTGTGGATGTTGGTGAAGCCGGACCTGGCCAGCATCTCGGCCACGGGAATGGTTTCCGTGGTATGGCCGTCGATGATGAAGATGCCCTTGCGATGCAGACTCGCCAGATCGATGCGGCCGGTGGGTGACAGGGCGGATATATCGCCCGCTGCGGTCTGGTGCCCTGATTGAGAAAAGGCGTCGTTACCAGTCTTTTGTGAGATGGCCATGCGCGTTGATCATTACTAAGAAAATCGATAGTAAAGCGGCATTTCAGAGCGACCCAGGCGTTCCGGATCAAGGCGCGGCCCGCAGGGAATGGCTGGCCCTTTCCAAGGGTCGCAACGCCGGGCCGGGACGCCTGGGTCGCTCCCTCCGGGCGGGCGGCTGGGCGGCCATTCGCGGTGTTGCGGCGGCTTGCCACAGGCGTGCTATGGCGGCGCCACCGCGCCTTGCGACTGACCGCCCAGCCACCCGCTGAAGGTCGCTTTACTATCGATTGTCTTAGTATTTCCGTCCATGAAGCAGCCCATCCGGGACTGCGGCCGTTGTTGTTACGAGGCTATCGGCATCGTTCCCCGGAAAATTTAGGGCAATCCGGAACACCACCTTTACCCATCCCTTGGATGACTTTCTCTTTCTCCTTCCACGGAGATTTCCACGGGCCTATAAGAAATTCTAACGCAACCTCTTTGTCATTTGTTCCATGGATTGATGTTGGCAGATGTTTTGCTTGGATAATTTCGATTTTCAGAAGCGCGGGAACGGCTATGAACGGCGAGACCCAGAGACACAGCCAGACGTGGTATCTCCGGCGGGCAGGTCAGATCGAAGGCCCCTATCCCCTGGGGATGATTTCCCGTTACGTGCTCCTGGGGCGCATCGGCCATGATGATGAATTGAGCTGTGACCTGGTCCACTGGCATCCCTTGTCGGCGCTGCCCGAGCTGATACCCGTTGTCATGAAGGGGGATCCCGAAGACGCGCTGGCCCGGGAGCGGCTCGCAGCGGCACGGCGCTGGGAAGACGAGCGCGGCACATCACCGCGGCGCAGGGAACAGCAGCCCGTGGCGGCGGAGCGAAGACGGGGAGAGCGACGCTCCGTTGAACACGGCGAGACCGGTGTGCGCCACAGTCTCCCTTCCGGCCGGGACGGGCGGCCCGAGGCCGACAGGTCGGTCCGCTCGCAGGCGGCCGTCGTGGCGCTGGGTATCCTGCTGGTGGTGCTGGCGGTGCTGCTCTTTGCCCCCCGCAAGGAACCTGCCGGGATCATCGATTGTGATCGTCCCGCCATGCCCGGGGTCAACTGGAGCAATTGTTTCAAGGAAGGCATCTCGCTGCCCCGGGCGGATCTGCGGCATGCCCGCCTGCAGAACATGAAACTCAGCGGGGCGGACCTCAGCGGGGCACATCTGCAGGCCGCGGAATTGTCCTATACGGAACTCAGCGTAGCCTCGCTGCGCGAGGCACACCTGGAGGGGGCGGTGCTCATCGGTACCAGCCTGCGTGGCAGCGATCTGCGCGGGGCCGATCTGCGCCGCGCCAATCTGGCCTATGCCGATCTTTCCGGCGCCGCCTTGCAGGGTGCCGACCTCAGGGAAGCCGTCCTCGACAATGCCATCTGGACAGACGGGCGCTATTGCGGACCCGGTTCGGTGGGACAGTGCCTGTTTACGGCCGCTCCGCCTCGTGACCGCCTGTGAGATCTTCTTCGCCGAATGATTCGGTGGTGTAGCGTTGTACCCGCAAGCTGTCCGACCAGTAATCGGGGGGCAGTCCGGCCTTGATCTTGAGCTGGTTCAGGAACTGGCGGGGGTGGGGCAGGGTGTGCCAGACGCTGGGCAGGAAGGTGGCGCGATGACTCTCGCCTTCAGAGAGGATCAGCCCGTCGACTCCCGGGCGCAGCTGGCCCAGGAGATCTTCCTCGCTGGTGAATGTCATGTCTTCCGGTGGATTCAGGACCGAGATGTGGATATGCAGGGCGGACAGTTCTGAAGCCACCAGGGGCGGAAAACGGGGATCCTGAAATGCGGCGGCGAAGGCGTTGGCGGCAACATCGCAGATGAGGGGGCGCCGCGCCTCCAGGCTGCCGATGCAGCCGCGCAGGTCCCTGCCCATATGAAGGGTGACGAAGCTGGCGGCGGGTGCCTGCAGGCGTTCGTCGTATTCTGCGGTGTTCACTTGCAGTGGACCACCCCGTTCTAGTCCTGCCGCAATGGACTGGCGCGCGGTCTTCAGCAGGATCCGCCGCTGCTGCGCCGACAGGGGCGGGAGGGCATGGTCCCCCTCTGCGGCTCCTGGATCGGGTGACGGCGGGTCCAATTCAGGCGGCCTGTTCCTGTTCCTCGAAGACATAGGCGCCATAGCCCACCACCTGGTCGCGGGGACCCGCCGTGTCACCGGAGTTGCGCAGGTCGACGAGCCGGGCCTGAAGGCCGTGGTTGCGCGCTGCCTGGAGCAGGCCGGAGACGGGATTGCGGCCACAGGCATCCTCGTACCCGATTTCCTCGGGACGCAGGGCCACGATGGCGCGGGAGGTCTGTTCATCCAGGTGCCGGGCCGTGTCGTAGTCGTGATAATGGCTGAGGTCCGAACTGATGACGAACAGTGTCTCGGGGCCGTCCCAGGTCGCCTCCAGGACCTCGTCCACCTCGACTGCGCCGGCATCGCCGACGACGAGAGGGACGATGGTGAAATCTTCCAGCACGATCTGAAGGAAAGGCAGATGCACTTCGAGGCTGTGTTCCAGGGCATGGGCCTCATCCAGGTAACGTACCTGGGGAAATTTCTCCACCAGCCGGGTTACCGTGGCGGTGTCCACCGGCACCATGCCCAGGGGGGTGGCAAAGGCGTCGGCGTGACTTGCGGCGAGCCCTCTGAAGGCGATGCGATGGGCCGGACCCAGGAGGATGACACGGCGGAAGCGTTCATTGCCCAGGGCAACCCGGGCGTAGGCACTGGCGGCGACGGGGCCCGAGTAGATGTAACCGGCATGCGGCGCGATGATGGCCTTGGGGGGCGGGCCGTCGGCCTCGGCATCCTGCAGGTATCGCCCGATCGTGGCGCGCAGTTCCTCGGGATCGTCCGGATAGAACATGCCGGCCACCGCGGGCGCTCTGATCGTGGACATGGGCTGTCCTCCTTGGGGCGCGTCATACCTGATCGACGTGCTCTGGTATAACGGTGCCCCTGTGCGTTCTTGATGCGCATTCGGGCTTGAATCTCCCTATAAAGCACATCATGTTATATTGAGTCAAGCGGATGGTGGAGATGTCAGAAACCTCGCGCTTGCGGAAAACCCCTTTTTTCATTGCGCCGGTTGCGGGGAGGTGTGTAATGGCCGTTGTGGAGAAACTGCCGAACGTGGTGCCTGCCAGGTACTGGCACCGGCTGGATGACGGGCGTGTGCAATGCGATCTGTGTCCCCGCTTCTGCAAGCTTCACGAGGGGCAGCGTGGCCTGTGTTTCGTGCGTGCCTGTCAGGGCGGGGAGATCGTATTGACGACTTATGGCCGCTCCAGCGGCTTTTGCGTCGATCCCATCGAGAAGAAGCCCCTCAATCATTTCCTGCCCGGCACGCCGGTCTTGTCCTTCGGCACGGCGGGCTGCAATCTGGCCTGCAAATTCTGCCAGAACTGGGACATCAGCAAGTCCCGGGAGATAGACACTCTGGCGGATGCCGCCTCGCCGGAGGTGATCGCCAGGGCCGCCGCCGATCTGAACTGCCGCAGCGTGGCCTTTACCTACAACGACCCCGTGATCTTTCACGAATACGCCATCGACGTGGCCAGGGCCTGCAGGGAACGGGGGATCAAGACCGTGGCGGTCACCGCCGGCTATGTCTGTCCCGAGCCGCGCCGTGAATTCTATGCCCACATGGATGCGGCCAACGTGGACCTGAAGGCGTTTACCGAAAGGTTCTACAAGTACATCACGGGCAGCCACCTGCAGCCGGTGCTGGATACCCTGGTCTATATCAAGCATGAAACCGAAGTCTGGCTCGAGATCACGACCCTGCTCATTCCCGGTGAGAACGATTCGGATGAAGAGCTGGACGAAATGACACGCTGGGTGGTGCAGGCGCTGGGCCCGGATGTGCCCATGCATTTCACCGCCTTTCATCCCGACTGGAAAATGATGGACAAGCCCTCCACGCCGCCGGAGACCCTGCAGCGGGCACGCCGCATCGCCATGCGCAACGGTGTCCGCTATGCCTACACCGGCAACGTGCACGATCCCGAGGGCAACAGTACCTATTGCCACCATTGCGGCAAGTTGCTCATCGGCCGTGACTGGTACGAACTCAGCGGCTGGCATCTCACGCCGGAAGGACGGTGCCGGTTCTGCGACACCCCTTGTGCCGGTGTCTTCGAGGCACGCCCGGGCACCTGGGGTTCGCGCCGTCTGCCGGTGCGCCTCAAGGATTACGCCGCCGCCGGATGACTGCCCAATATCAGGCGGGGAAGTCATGCTGAAAGGGCGTGCTTGAAAGGGCTCGCGCGGTGAGTGATTTCCTCATCCTGGCGGTGTGGAGTGGCGCATGATCTATCGCCTCCTTGCCGATGCCGTACTCGTCTTGCACCTGCTCTTCGTTATTTTCGCGCTGCTGGGCGGCCTGCTGGTGCTGTGGCGGCGTGCGCTGCTGTGGCTGCATCTGCCGTCCCTGGCCTGGGCGGCGGCGGTGGAAGCGACCGGCTGGATCTGCCCCCTCACGCCCCTGGAGAACCGCCTGCGGCGCATGGCCGGCGAGGCCGGTTACGAGGGCGGTTTCCTGGAGCATTATCTGCTGACCCTCTTGTATCCGGAGGATCTGACCCGCGCGCTGCAATGGCAGCTGCTGGGCATCCTGCTCATCGTCAATCTGGCCGTCTATGCCATGGTCTGGCGCCACTACCGGCGCTGAGCGGGTGACATGACTGCCGTTCCAGGTCCGGCAGCCTGTATGAAACTCTGCAAGAGCGGAATCCAGGAAACCTGACTTACTGCCTCCCCAGCCGTTTCGTGACAGTGTCATGCAGCACTTCCTCTTCCACCGGTCTTTCCGTGGCAATGTCCAACGTCCATTGCCGTTCCGCCGCCGTGAGGGGTTCCTGGCGGGCCAGCTGGTGGTCCAGCACCGCAAGGTCGGCATCGGAGGCGTCGTCGGCCCCGGCCAGGCGCTGCCTTATCCATTCGCGCAGCAGGGGTTCCGGGGCGTGGCAGTGGAGAATGAGGAAGGGCACGTCCAGGCGCATTGCCAGCGCGCGAAAATGCTCGCGGCGCCGGCGTTCCAGGAAGGTGGCATCCACGATGACCGGAAAGCCGGCGCGGATGACGCCCTCGGCCAGGCCGGCGAGACGTTCATAGGTGCGCTCGCTGGCGTCGGGGGCATAGAGATCCGCACCGGGCGGGGCGCTTGCCCTTTGCGTTGCCTTCAGGCCGAACAGGCGCTTGCGTTCCACGTCCGAGCGCAGGCGTACCGCGCCGAGACGCCCTGCCAGCGGGCTGCTGATGGTGGTCTTGCCGGCGCCCGACAGGCCATGCGTGATGATGAGGGCAGGCCGGGGGCGGGCGGCATACCCCTCCGCCTGGGCGAGATAGGAGAGAAAGCAGCGGTACGCGGCATTGCGTTCATCTTCGTTCAGGCCGGACTGGCCACGACGGATGAGCGCCACCTTGGCGCGTACCATGGCGCGGTAGGCCAGATAGAAGGGGAGCAGCGCCATCGCCTCGTAATCCCCGGTGTGCTCCAGGTAGCCGTTGAGAAAACGCCAGGCCAGCACGCGCTGCTGCCGGTTTTCCAGGTCCATGACCAGGAATGCCGCGTCGTTGATGATATCGATCCAGCGCAGGCGCTCATTGAACTCCAGGCAGTCGAAGATGACCGTCTTTCCCTCGAAAAGGGTGATGTTGGCGAGGTGCAGGTCGCCATGACCTTCCCGGATCGCCCCTTTTGTCTTGCGTTCCCGGAACAGCCCGTCGAGCGCCTGCCGGCGCGCGCTGAACCAGTCCTGCAAGGTCTCGAGGCGCCGGCGCGCGTCCTGCTCACGCAGCAGCGCCAGGATCTGGGCGTGGTTTTCCGCCACCGGCTGCCAGACTGCCGCCGGACTGCCGAAGGGGCTGTCCGGTGGGGCCACGGCAGCCGCTTCGTGAAAGGCCGCCAGGCGCCCGGCGATCTCATCGAGGCGCCGTGCCGGCAGGCGCCTGCGGGCCAGCAGGCGGTCGAACTGCTGTGCAGGATCGAACTGGTGCATTTTCACGGCATATTCGATGACCGGGCCGCTGCCGTCGATGGCGGGATGTTCCGATTCTCCCGTGATACGGACCAGGCCCAGGTAGAGTTGGGGAGCCAGGCGCCGGTTGAGGCGCAGCTCCTCCTCGCAGTAGTGGCGGCGCTTTTCCAGGGTGGAAAAATCGAGAAAACCCAGATCGACGGGTTTCTTGATTTTGTAGGCATACTCACCGGTGAGGATCACCCAGGAGATATGGGTTTCCACCACGGTGAAGGTTTCTACCCGGTGTGCATAGAGCGCCGGATCCTGCAGTGCCCGTATCAGTCGTGCGCGATCATTCCCCATGGAAGCGAGCATACGGCGGGAGGAAGGAGCAGGTAAAGAACCGGATCAGGAACGGGGCAAAAAAAACGGGCCCTAAGGCCCGTTGCGAGGAGTGAACCGCACCACTTGGAGGACGGTTCAGGCCACGAAAAGGAACATGGTCACCAGCATGCCCTGCAGCTCAAGAATAACATTTACTTTAATTAAGTTATATAATATATTGTTTTATCTATTAAAATATTGAAAAATAAATCTGCAGCAGGTGTCAAAATTCTAACGATTTGCTTTGTCGAAGGCAAGACCGGGGGAGGACGGGGCGCTTGCAGCAGGGATTGTACGGGGGCTTCGGGGCGGGGCTTGAAACGGAACGGGCGGTTTCGTTAAAGTTTATCCGGTCCCTCGTGGGCCGGCTGAGGGAAGCGGATGTTTTTCCTCAGAAAATCCACTTCATAATCTGTCTGGAAAGGCCTGGATTCGTCAGGGTTGCCACGGCCTTGCCGTGGGGGCTGCCGATCGTTTCAGATTGGTGTTCCAGATGAATTCCTGTGCGTTTCCTCCTGATGTTATTGATATTTGTTTGTCTCCATGATCGGGGAATGTCCCCCTGCAACTGAGCGAGGTTAAATTGGGAATGAGCAATATCAAGATCGCAATCGTCGGCATGGGCAACTGTGCCAGTTCGTTGATTCAGGGAATCTACTATTACAAGGACAAGGACCCCGCCGAGGCCATCGGCCTCATGCACGGGGTGATCGGCGGCTACGGCCCTTCCGACATCGAAGTGGTCGCCGCCTGGGACATCGACCGGCGCAAGGTGGGACAGGACGTCGCCCGGGCCATTTTCGCCCATCCCAATTGCACCACGGTCTTCTGTCCCGACGTCCCCGAGACTGGCGTCGAGGTACGCATGGGGCGTGTCATGGACGGCTTTTCGGAACACATGAAAGACTATCCGCAGGAACGCACCTTCCTCCTGGCCGACGAGGCCGAGCCGGACAAGGCGGAGATCGTTCGCGTCCTGAAAGAGAGCGGCGCACAAGTGCTCATGAACTATCTCCCGGTGGGCTCGGAAGCGGCGACCCGCTTCTACGCCGAATGCGCCTTGGAGGCGGGCGTGGCCTTCGTCAACAATATTCCCGTCTTCATCGCCTCCGACCCGGCCTGGGCGCAGCGTTTCGAGGCGGCGAACATTCCCGTCATCGGGGACGACATCAAGGCGCAGGTCGGCGCCACCATCACCCATCGCACGCTCACGGATCTCTTCGCCAAGCGCGGCGTCAAGCTGGAGCGTACCTATCAGCTCAACACGGGTGGCAACACCGATTTTCTCAACATGCTCAACCGCGCGCGGCTGGCATCCAAGAAGGAATCCAAGACCGAGGCCGTGCAGGCCGTCACCGCCCAGCGACTGGCGGACGAAAACATTCATGTCGGGCCCAGCGACTATGTGCCCTGGCAGAAAGACAACAAGCTGTGCTTCATCCGCATGGAGGGCAGGCTCTTCGGTGATGTGCCCATGAACCTGGAGCTGCGCCTCTCGGTGGAGGACTCGCCCAACTCGGCGGGTGTGGCCATCGATTCCATTCGCCTGGCACGCCT